>Ga0315314_1000517_pt1 | contig 41974 bp, 44 predicted proteins | sample TDP9_MG_FD_203631 | JGI IMG/M metagenome (GOLD analysis project Ga0315314, IMG submission 203631) | Freshwater sediment microbial communities from Lake Towuti, South Sulawesi, Indonesia - TDP9 | ecosystem: Environmental > Aquatic > Freshwater > Lake > Sediment | place: Indonesia: South Sulawesi... | reverse complement strand
TAAGTCCCACTATCCTAGTGTAGAAGTCAATCGATCTATCCATATTGCTTGTTCGAATACTGGCGTGAATAAACATCATCTTTGTTCACCCATGCTGCTTGTTCATCCTTCCAGCACTTGAGGGCGAAGACTCAAACCTTCAATCTTCTTATCCATCTCACCTCAAGATCTAGGTTGTACATGTGTTAGGATCTTAATGATGGAAAGAATCCCCTCCATTTTCTAGTAGGTTTCTATGTACTTGTAGGCTAGCATGACTCCGTCTTCGGTTAAGCCGACAGCTGAACCTCCTTTGTAGAAGAAAGCTAAGTCCTTCCTTCTAAGCTCTTTGAGAAGTCGAGCGTGATCAGGTATATGTTTGAAGTATCTTACCGGGACGTATGGGCTTCTGTCAGCCTTCATCTTTCGCAGTATTTCGACTAGGAGCCTTCTCTCTGCTACAGAGATTTCTGACATGGCGGGTTCCATCTGCTACTTGTGTTCGGCTGTTACTTAAAGATTATCTTTGATTGATATCTTCCACCGATACATTTATCTTTCTTGATAATGTATACTTTCTGGAGAAGTGCGAGTATGATAGAAGAAGAGAAGATTAAGATGCTTACAGATTTACTGAGAGAGCAGCCTTACACTCCCTCCGAGTTAGCTAGTATCCTGAAGATGCATCACTTCACGGTTGAGAAGATCCTAGCAACCCTTGCATCCTCAAGGCCAGAGATCAGATGCAAATCGATCGGAAGATACAAGCTCTTCTGGATGAAACGGGAGGAGCCTGAGGAGATCGCCGACTTCGTCAAGCACCTGCACCCTGAGCCCTCGGCCAAACTGAAAATCCTGATTAGACTACTGAAGTCGAAAGCGATCAATCGAGAAAACGCGACCCCCCTGAAAATCTTTGACGAGAATCAGCTTAAGCTTCTAGATGAACTGACTTCAAAGCAACGACTGGTCATAACGCCTTACGGATCCATATATTTGACTGAGCTGGGTAGAGAGATCGCAGAAGGAGCTGTGAAGCTCTACAGATCCTGAAGGATCGAACATCCGTCTAGGACTTGATGATTCTCTTCGAAAACTACCACGGGTTGTAGATTTCACCTTTGAACACAGCTTCCAACTCGGCAGCTCTTGTGAAGCTCACATCTTGACGCAGTGTCTGGAGATGATCATACTACATGAACAAGGCGAATCCACCTTGCTTGCGTAAATATATCTTTTTCAAAAGTTCTCGAAAGATATGTTTTAGACTCGTCGAGAAGAACGAGGCCAGACCGCTTCGTCGTCGACAGTGATGTAGTGGGGCGGGCGGGATTTGAACCCGCGATCTCCGGCTCACTCGCCCTCTAGGTCCCGAGACCGGAATCTTTGACCAAGCTGGACCACCGCCCCAGCTCGACCATACTTCACTTCTTCGACCGATTTAAAAACAATATGCAAGCAGAATGCGACCCGCTTTATTAATACTCGCGCTCATTGAACCTTTCAAAATAGTTTCAACGCTAGCGCAGTTCGCGAATTCTCAGAAAAAGGTATGCAAAAGCTCATAAACCCACAGCACTGATTTAGGTTCGGTGTTTACGATGTTGAAAAGTAGAAAAGCTGTAACGGTGAAAGCTTGGGCCATAATCGTCATCGTCATCATAGCGGTGATTGCAGCAGGCGCGTACGCGTACTATGCATATGTGGCGGTTCCGCCGGCACCGACGAAGATCGCGTTGGCATACGATGTCGGAGGAAGAGGAGACAAATCATTCAACGACATGGCGTATTTGGGCGCATCGAAAGCTGGTAAGGATTTCGGTGTCACGGTCGATGAGATAACCCCGAGAGCAATCCCAGAGATGGAAGATGTTCTACGAAGATTATCAAAGACTGGAGAGTACAAGATAATCCTATGCATCGGATTCCTTTGGACGGATGCACTCGCGAAGGTTTCAGGAGAGTATCCAGACCAGAAATTCGGAGCAATAGACGTCTTCCTCCCCGATAAGCCGAATGTCTTGGCAGTCGTCTTTAGAGAGCACGAAGGTTGCGCGCTCGTCGGAGCATTAGCCGCATTAGTGTCCAAGTCAGGAACGGTCGGCAACGTACTCGGCATGGAGATCCCGGTCCTATGGAAGTTTGAGATAGGCTACAAGTATGGGGCTCAATACATTGGAAACGCAACTGGCAAGACCATTAAAGTTCTATGGCACTACACAGGCAAGTTCGACGACCCCTCACTCGGAAGAGAATCAGCAATCTCAATGCTCGATCAGAAAGCAGACATAATATTTGCAGCAGCAGGCGCGACAGGGCTTGGAGCGCTTAAAGCTGTATCTGAAAGAGCCAAAGAGACGGGTGAGAAGCTCTACTCGATAGGTGTCGATGCCAATCAAGACTGGATGTATCCGGGCTATATTATAGCGAGCATGATGAAGCGTGTGGACGTAGGTGTCTACGATGCGGTTCAGATGGCGGTCAAGGGACCGTTCACGGGTGGGCTTCTAAGCCTCGGCATAAAGGAAGGCGGTATTGGAGTCAGTGATCTAGCAGCGCTAGACGATCTGCTAAACGATCCAACGGCGAAAGAAGGGATCGAGAAAGACACTGGAATGAAAGCGGAAGAGGTTCGCAATGCAATCAAGGCGATGCGAGACAGCGTACCGAGCGAGGTTTGGCAGAAGGTCGACGAACTGAAGAACAAGATAGTGAACGGCGAGGTTAACGTACCAGTTCCAGGATCAGCGGATGAAGTTGCAGCTTTAAGACAAAGATACGGTTAGTAGGGAATTCCGCCGAGAAGACATCCTAACCCCCCATTTTTTATTCCGATCCCGCATAATCTCCCCTGTCTCGAATCCGGGGATAGCTTATGAGCAGTAGCCTCGCAGCCGACATGCAGAATATTCAAAAAACTTATCGCGACGGAACAGTCGCCTTGAAGGGAGTTGATTTCACTGTTCGTGAAGGCGAGATTCATGCATTAATCGGAGAGAACGGCGCTGGCAAGACAACCCTCATGAAGATACTCTACGGTCTACTGCGACCGACAGCAGGAAAGACACTGATCAGAGGCAAAGAGGTCAACTTTCGACATCCCAGTGACGCAATCAAAAATGGAGTCGGCATGGTTCAACAACACTTCGCGCTCGTCCCGGACTTTACAGTCGTCGAAAACATAGTGCTAGGATCTGAACCCTGCAAGCAAGGAGTAGTAGTCGACTACAAATCAGCTGCAGAAGCGATCAAGAAGCTATCTGAAGAGACAGGTCTTCATGTTGACCCAGAATCCCGAGTAGAGGGCCTTCCAGTCGGGGTTCAACAGAGGGTCGAAATACTGAAGATGCTGTATAGAGGAGCGATGACACTAATACTTGATGAGCCGACCTCAGTCTTAAGCCCTATAGAGGTAGAAGACTTCTTCAAAATTCTTAACGGCCTCAGAGATAAGGGAAGGACGATAATCTTCGTAACCCACAAGCTGAAAGAAGCCCTAGCAATCTCCGATAGAATAACCGTTATGAGGGCAGGAAGGGTTACAGGCGTTGTGAACTCAGAAGGGTCCACGCCGCAAATATTGGCTAACATGATGGTAGGTCGCGAAGTAGAACTCAAACTAGAAAAGAAGCCAGTCACAGTAGGCGAGCCTTTACTTGAGGTTGAAGATCTCTGGGTTCGCAGTGACAAAGGTTTCTTCGCAGTCAAAGGGCTGAATTTCACTGTGAGACGGGGCGAGATATTCGGAGTCGCGGGTGTCGAAGGAAACGGGCAGACAGAACTGGTCGAATCCTTGACCGGACTTAGAGAAGTTGAGAAGGGAAGAGTTAAGGTAAACGGGAAAGACGTGACGAACGCGCCGCCGAATGAACTGACAAGAGTCGGTGTCGGGCACATTCCTGAAGATAGACACAAGCGAGGCCTCATACTAGACTTTGATCTCGCCGAAAACCTAGTCTTAGGTTCACAGTCAAACGCGCCCTTCGGAACGAGATTCAATATGAGTCTTGGAACGATTTACGACTATGCGCAGGAAGCTATCGGAAAGTTTTCGATATTGGCTCCAAGCGAGAAAGTGCGCGTCAAGTATCTCTCGGGCGGTAATCAGCAACGTTTAGTTGTAGCTAGAGAACTGGGCCGTAACCCGGATTTTATAGTTGCCGCGCAACCTACAAGAGGTCTAGACGTAGCAGCTACAGAATACGTTAGAACAATTCTCTTGAAGATGCGGGAAGGAGGAAAGGCTGTGCTACTTATCTCCTCAGACCTCGACGAGATTCTGCAGCTGAGCGATAGAGTAGCAGTCATCTATGAAGGAGCATTTGTAGACGTTAGGAAACCGGAGGAGTTAACGGAAGAGAAGATAGGGTTGATGATGGGAGGCGTCAAACCAGAAAGTTGAGAGGTGTACAAAATGGCGAAAGAAGAATCTAAATCTCAACAGCCTTCCAGAGAGCGAAAGATCGACGTCTCGATGCTGATGCAGTCGCTTCTAGCAGTTGCTCTAGGGTTTATCGCCGGAGGGATAATGGTCGCTGCAGCAGGCTATTCACCAGTTGTAGCGTATGCAGTGCTCTTGAAAGGAGCGTTCGGAGATGTTGACTCAATAGCTGAGACGTTGGCTCAGGCGACGCCGCTCATACTTACTGGGCTCGGCGTAGCCGTGGCTTTCACTGAAGGATGCTTCAACATAGGCGCTGAAGGGCAACTGTTCATCGGAGCCTTTCTAGCCTTTCTTGGAGGATATCTAATCGCGATGCCGGCTCCTATTCACATACCTTTCGTCATACTTATGGCCATCATAGGCGGCGCAGGGTGGGCCATCCTCCCAGCGATTCTGAAAGTGAAGAGAGGAGCCCACGAAGTTGTCACTACCATCATGATGAATTGGATCGCCATGCTGCTCACGAGCTATCTTACGCTATATCATTTCTTGGAGCCGACTGCATCGATACCCGAAACTCCGATAATCAATAGTTCAGCAGTTCTCCCGATAATAGTTCCAAGAACAGGGCTCTCAGCTTCATTCCTTGTCGCTCTGATCTGCGTCTTCGTAGTCTACTATATGCTCAAAAGAATGCCGTTAGGGTACGAGATCAGAGCGGTCGGACTGAACCCGACAGCAGCCGAGTACGGAGGTATCTCGGTCTCAAAGGTCTGGGTCATAGGTATGCTGATAAGCGGTGCATTATGCGGAATCGGAGGCGCCGGAGTAACCCTAGGCACATACAGAAGATTTGTAGACAGATTCTCTCCAGGCTATGGGTTCGATGGAATCGCAGTGGCACTAATCGGTCGGAACAATCCTATCGGCGCACTGCTTGCTGCAATCTTTATTGGGGCTCTCTACTCAGGCGCAGTCTACATGAGGCTAATCACGCATATGCCGAAAGAGCTCGTGATGGCGATCGAGGGAATCGTAATCATATTCGCCGCTATCCCTGAAGCCACTCGACTGATACGTAAAGCAGTAGAGCATTGGAAGTTCTGGAGGGCAAGATAAAGATGATTGAATCAAATCTCTTTGATACCACATTCATCATGTCCCTGTTGGCAGCCATGCTTAGACTATCGGTACCCATAGTCTTCACTGGAATCGGGGAGGTCATCGCGGAGAGAGCTGGCGTAGTCAACATAGGGATAGAAGGCGTTATGCTTCTTGGAGCATTCTCCGCAACATATGTCGCCTACTTTACAGGAGACGCTTGGCTAGGGGTATTCTTCGCAATAATTATAGGCATACTGTCCGGCTACATCCACGGACTCATCGCCATCAACTTCAAAGGAGACCAGATCGTCAGCGGCGTCGGGATGAACATGTTCGCATACGGATTCACAGCCGCATGGCTCATAATAATTTGGGGAGAACTAGCAGCCGGAAACTCTCCTGACGTTCCAAGAATCCCGCAGATACCCTTGCCGCTACCCGGCGCTTTCAGCAGCATAAGCCCCTTCATCTTCCTCATGGTCCTAACCGCCGTGGCATCGTACTATGTTCTCCACAAGACCAAGTTCGGGTTAAGGCTCAGATCTATCGGAGAGAACCCTGCTGCTGCTGACGTCGCTGGAATAAACGTCTACAGGGTCCAATATATAGCGACGATAATAGGCGCCGTCTTAGCAGCAGTTGGAGGAGCATACTTAGCGGTTGACTGGAACAGCATGTTCGTAAGATACATGACTGCTGGGAGAGGCTTCATAGCTCTAGCCACAGTGGTCTTCAGCAATTGGAACCCTCTACTGGTCCTAGTCGGAGGTCTCCTCTTCGGGTTTGCTGATGGACTACAGATGCGTCTCGCACCTGCCTTAGGCGTCGGTTTCCCACCCCAATTCCTGCAGATGGTCCCCTACATCCTAACGCTTATAGTGGTCACAGGCGCTATAGGTCGCGCTAAGCCGCCTGCAGCAGTCGGAAAACCATACGAGAAAGAGTAGGAGCCCAAAAGATGCCTGCTGGGAAGAGAGGTTTCTTCCTCGTTCTAGAAGGGCTTCCAGGATCAGGCAAGACAACGATATGTAAGATGCTCGAGAATCTCGGTTGGAAGGTGTTCCCTGAAGTGGCAACTGTTCTAGGTGCCTCAGGGGTACCCATCGGAGACAGGGGGGATACATCGTCCGACTATCTGATCTTCATTGAAGAAACTAGAAGGTTGAAGGAGATTGAGAAGACCCTCGCCGATGGACAGAACATAGTTGTAGACAGTTACTTCCCAACAGACCTCTCCTTCGCGTACGCACGCTATATGAGAAAGCAGTCGTCAGCTTACCCCACATGCCTAAGCCTATACATAAACGCATGGACCACTGAAGCGATACCGAAGCCAGATCTCTACGTTTATCTTTACACCCCTATCGAGACCGCTGTGGAAAGGCAGAAGTATCGAAACAAGGAAGATTTTACAACGCTTAACCTAGACTTACTGAAGAATGTGGATGCGCATCTACGTTTTATTCACGAGATATTTGAGAAAGATGTGAGAGTCTTAAGGATCGACGCTACCAATAAATCGGCCGAGATTGTAGATGAGATTTTGAAGGCCGCGAAGCCTCGGTAGAGTTCGAGGCATAAGCGAAACAAGTGAGACCGAGACTTCCAACGTTAATCCTTCTATAGGAAAACTTCAAAACGGGGCATTCTGAATACTAGCAGAAAGTTTGAGCCGGAATGAACGGGGCTATTTCATTGCCTGACGAAGAGATTAAAGATAAAGGTATGCGAAGACTCTGGGCTTTAGCAATCTATCATTTTGTAAACGATGGCGCAACGGTGGTCTTCACAGCTACACTTCCAGCTATCACTATGGCTTTGGGTTTGACTTTCTATCAGGTAGGCATCGTCCTCAGTTTAGGTTCGATTACTTACTTGATCATGCAGTTAATCTCTGGGCACATCTCAGACCGCGGATTTGCTAACGCAATCATTTTTATCGGTTTCATAGGCGTCGCATTCTCCTCTGTTCTGGTTCCTTCAGCGTCGATATTCGCGCAAATTGTGATGGCATTTTTGCTTTTGAGAGCATTCACTTCGGTATATCATCCCGTAAGTTTTGCATCGGTCAGTAGAATCTACGCGAAGTGCAGAACGAAGGCCTTTGGCGTGCAAGGGGTAGGAGAGCAGATCGCAATGGTCATTGCTCCTCTTTCTGCTGGGTTCGTAGCTGAAGCCTATGGTTGGGGAGCCCCGTTCTATGTTTGGGCGGCAGTCGGGTTGATCGGGTTCTTGTTCTTTTTGATTTTGTTCAAGGGTAGCGGGTTGAATTTCGGAGATGACAACACTAGTCCTCCAGTGGAGGAACCGGCTAAACCACCCAGGATGAGGTTGTACGCCATGATAATTGCAAGCATGGTACTCGCAGACGGAGTGTATACTCTTTTCATGTCCTATATGCCTCTCTATCTGACGATAGCTCAAGGGATGAGGCTCTCGACGGCTACAGTCATCATGGCATTATGGTTTGCAGCCGGGATTCCTGTGGTAGCATCTGCTGGCCGTATAGCCAAATGGTTTGGAGGAGAATCACGGCCACTGATAGGGTTTTTCAGCATTATGACAGCTCTCTTCCTTGTTTCCAATCTTCTTGAATCTCAAAAGAGTTGGCACGCATCTCTAGCCCTTTACATACTCTTGATATTGAGCGGAACCTCAGTCTACATTTGCTTTACATTCCAATTGAGCATGATTGGCCAGCTGGTCCCGGATCGGAGAAGAGGAGTTTCTTACGCTTTAACTCTGAACGCTGGAGTCGGTGGAGGCGCCATTGTTGCTTACATTACCGGATATCTAGCCTCTCTGCTAACAATTTCAATAGTCCTCCCCTTGCTCCTAGCTATCTCATCGGTTGGATTGATCATCGCATTCGTATTGAACCGAATGAGAACATGAAGACGCGCTAGGATAATACACACATAGGTCAACAATTCCTATTCAGAGAAACCTTCCTACTCTCTAGGGAGAGGATTCTTCTCGAGTTGGCCGTTACTCTAGTTTTTTAAACTCTAGAGGCAGCTAATTATCTACACATGAAGCGAGGTTCCTAAGAGATGTCACATTCACTCGAGAAAATTGGAGCGAACATCTTCGATGCAGCTTCAGCTCCAGTACGGGTTGACATTTTAAAGCTCCTTGTTACAAAGGGCGCTCTACCTTATACAGAGATAATGTTCTCCTTGAAGCTCGATCCGATAAGGGACGCAGGCAAATTCGTTTACCATTTGAAGAACTTGATGCAAGCTGGCCTGATCACTCTGGATAAAGAATCGAAGAAGTATGGGACAACAGAGCTCGGCGAGATGGTTGTCAACTTCACTAGGGACATAGAAGAATATACTGCTGTCAAGCGAGGGAAGCTCTTCGTCAGGACATCAAGACTCGCCATAGAAGAGTTCGCTAGAGACAAGATAGCGAAATCGCTTACGAGTGAAGCAGGGGTTCCATACGAACTGGCGCAAGAGATAGCGGCTGAGGCTGAAGATCGTTTAATCCGTCTTAGAACAACATACTTGACAGCTCCGCTCATCCGAGAATTCGTCAATTCAATCCTGATTGAAAGGCGGCTTGAGGAGTATAGACACAAGTTGACGAGGCTCGGAATGCCAGTTCACGATGTAGCTCAACTTTTCAAGACGGTGAGCGAACAGATGCTTGACGCTGAAGCCGTTAGAGATGTCGCTTCAGCGTCGGTTATGGCGGAATATGTGCTGTTAGAGTGTTTGCCTCGAAATATAGCTGATGCGCACCTCTCGGGTCAAATACATGTTGACAATCTTGCTCACTGGGTATTGAAGCCGAATGAGATTCAACATGATCTTCGATATTTCCTGAAGAACGGTCTGCCAGCAGTAAGGCCTCCAAGATCCTTCGAAGCGGCTTTGTCGATTGCTCAGAAAGTTTTCGAGTTTACTAAGACCGAGGTTTCAGGTGAGCAATCATTCGATATGTTCAATGTCTTCCTCGCACCTTTCGCGAAAGGTTTGCCTGAACCGCGTTTGAGAGACGCTCTCTACCAGTTCTTGACCGGCATGCGTCAAGACTTATTCTCAAGCAGAGTTACGCCGGGGCTGTCGCTCGGAATTGAGTTTGCTGTTCCAGACTTCCTATATGATATTGAGGCGATAGGGCTTGGAGGTCAAACCGCAGGAATCTACGGCGACTATGCAGATGAAGCCGCATTGATTACGAGGTTGATAGTGGACTCTGCGCTTGAAGCTTCCTCGGCGAAGCCTCTATTCAACCCACGTCTAATCTTCAAGCTTAGGCGGAAAGCTCTCAAAGGTAAGACAGCGGCAGCAGACTTATTGAAGGTACATGAGTTGGCTGCGAAGCATTCTCTCCCATACTTTCTCTCTCAGCCAGACAACAGTAGAGTCAACTATACAGCGACTGGCTTGAGATTGAACGACGACTGGACAGGCTACTGGGAGACAGATTGTATGAGAACCGGGAACATGGACACAATCTTCCTGAATCTTCCTAGGGTAGCATATGACGCGCGTAAGAATGATGATAGATTCTTCAAGTCAGTAGAGAAAGCCCTGGAGATGGTTGTGGAGGCCTTTAAAGCGAAACAGAAGTTGATGAATGAGAGGTTCCAGCAGATGCTTTTACCGCTTCTCTGCGGCTCCACAAGGGGTTCACCGTACTTCTACGACAAGAATGCTGCATACACGATAAGTTTCATGGGACTGAATGAAGCAACGTTTGCTCATACGGGTTCAAGCTTCTATAGAAACGAGAGCTCGATGAAGTTCGCTCTAGAGGTTATCAAAGAAATATCTCAATATGCGAGATCGATTTCGAAAGAGCTTGGTACCAGGTTCGCAGTCGCTCAAAGACCCCAGGATGAAGCTGCTGGGAGATTAGCTGAACTTGACATAGAGAAATATGGGCTCTCAACAGCTGTAGTCGAAGGTACTAGAGGTCATCCATACTATAACGATATGCCCACTTTCCCTCTGTCCTCTAAAGTCTCAATTGATGAAAGAGTTGAGCTTGAAAGCAAGTTCCAAGAAGTTCTGACAGGAGGCCATTTGGCACCGATCTGTCTAACGCCACTTGAACATAGCGCCGAAGCGCTAGTCAAGTTGACTGGAAACATATGTGAGAAGGGGCTTCAATTCTTCACCTATACGAATAATTACTCATATTGCAGAAGGTGCGATGAATCGTTCGTAGGCGTTCTTCCGAAGTGCTCAGTATGCGGCTCAAGTGCTTTGACGTACTTCGGGCGTTCTTCAGCCATACTTACGCCTTTTACGCTCTGGAATGACGCGAAACGCCGCGCTCTAGAAAAAAGGGTTTGCTATTCCCTCTCCTAAAATTGTAGGGATGGTTCAACTGAAATACGTTTGATTCGATCTATCGAAGTCTCTTACGATCTCCACATCGCTTCCAGAAGGTTCTTCTACGGGTCGATGCATTCGCGATAGGATTGCGGCAGGTCCAGTGAGCGCCATCTGGGTTGCGGGATGTTCCTCTCCGAAGGTTCTCTCCGCTACTGCATGGACTAATCTTCTAACCTTTTCTTCGTCGATGTGGCCTAGAGAATGAAGGTACTCGTGGAGAAGTATGTAAAAGACGTAGGAGTTTATTTCTCTTCTAGACCTGCTGGACTTCACAGTTAGATCTAGGAGTCTACGATTCATCACGATTGCGTTCGAGCCTACGCCGTGAAATGCGCCGATGTACATAGGTAGGTCAGTGAGATAGAGCATTAATCCCGCTCGCCATTGACTTAGGCTCTCTTTCACCGATTTCTTGACCAGTTCGAATACGTCTCCAAAGTTCTCGCAGTGGTCTAGCTCTTCACTATAGTTCATAAGTGGTCACGCTGATCTACGAGGTTTTCGGCAGTCTCAATTGGAGTATGCCGTTCTTGTAGCTGATCGATGCTCGAGCGAAGTCTACTTTCTTCGGTATCTCAATCTTCTTGCTGAATTTCTCTCCAGCCTTGATCTCCAAGTGGTTGTCACGCATATTCAATGCTATGTCATTCACAGAGACTCCGTGGATCTCAGCGACGACTTTTACCGCATCCTTTTCTTCCAAGACATCTATCAAGGGATCATCTTCCTTGACTATCTGAAGATTCTCGGCTCTCGTAGGTGTTCGAGTTGGCGTCTGAATGTCGCTGAGTTCTCCGTAGGCTATGTAGCCGGTTACTCCTTCTCCTCTAATCGGTTGGACCCTGAAGAAGCCTTTCATGTTGCCTTTCTTGATCTCTTTCTCAATCGGCTTCTCTATGTTCATCAGCTCTTGAGGCCTTGAGACTGGCAATGAACCTTCGAAGTCTTCAAACATCTTTTCGAAGCGCCTATCATACTCTCTAAAGAACCGCCTGAAGCTTCGAAATTCATCGAACCACTCGTCTTCTTCGTCTTTCTTTCTTATGGACATTTCTTAACCTCCTTTTCTCGCTTGCTCCTCAATTTGCACCCTAGCGATCTTGTTCATTCCTCCATCCTTCCGCGAATCTTTCTGAGACGTTCAATGAAGGTTAGGTACTCGCATAGAACATGCTTCCCGAAATTGGTGAGTTCATACTCGCCGTCTGAGATCTCATCGATGATTTCACGTTCAAGGAAGGCTCGAAGGTTTTCGTAGACTAGTTTCGGGTTTATCTCAGCTCTATACTGTCTCTTTTCACGGCGGCTCTCAAGCAGGGGCATAAGCATTCTTACCCTCGTTTCATTAGACAGTAGATCCAGTAGATCCAAGGCTTCTCTGAAGGCGCTTTCAAGCCCGTGATTCAGCCAACCCACTCTCGTAATACTTATCTTCCCCGATTCGACTGCTCTTGGAAATCTCTTCGCGACCGCTTCTGTGTTGACGGCGAAGGGATATAGCAACACAGCCCTAGCATTGTCAGCTTTCTCCACAACCTCTAACCCAGCGTAAGTTTGCTCAGTGGGAGGAACGGTCTCGCAGAAAACTAGTGTGAGTTCGCCGTCTCTCTTTCCGCAGACATCGGTGAAAATTGAGCCTCGTACCCTTTGGGTTGGAACAGGGCGGAGGGTTGCATCAACATATGTTTCATCATAGCCTTCCTCGACGAGAGATCTTGCCGCATGGAACTTCTCTAAGGAGTGCAGTTCCGATTCATCTTCTCTTACTCCGAACTTGTCCTTGAATGCAGCATAGTCAACTACGTGGAGAGGAAGGAATCTCTTCCGCCTAGCGCTTGGGTGCAGTTCGAGGAACATATGGGACACTTGCGTTACCTTTGGTAAACTCTGGCTTATAAATGTCACCTTTGGTAACAACCCCTCGGGTGAAGCGCAATATCGGTAAAGTTCTACTTTATCGCGCTCAAGACCAGTCCTATCAAAGCCATTCTCGTAAGAAGTCCATACCAAACCTGCTTGAAGTACTTCGCTTGAGGGGCATAATCCACATCAAAAGCAATCTCATCAACGCGCGGGAGAGGGTGCATTAAGACAGCCTTCTTCTTAGCCTTCAGCATCTCCTGAGAAGTCAATCTATAATAGCCCTTGACCTTCTCATATTCAGCTAGATCTGCGAACCTTTCCTTTTGAATCCTGGTCATATAGATAACATCGAGTTCAGAGAGAACATCCTTCCAGTCACTCTTCTCCTCAACCTGGATTCTCTTCCTAGTCTCCTCCAAGACTTCACGGCGCATCTTTAGTAGCTCGGGAGAAATCAGATACAACTTCACTTTGTACTGCGAGAGTGCGTAAGCCAAGGAGTGTACCGTCCGCCCATAACGCAGGTCTCCAACCAAACCTATATTCAACCCGTCGATAGAACCGATCTCACGCCTGATCGTGTATAGGTCAAGCAGAGCTTGGGTCGGGTGCTCTTCAGCTCCTGAGCCAGCATTTATAACTGGGATATTCACAAATTCTGCGGCGAGCCTAGCCGCGCCCTCCAAAGGATGCCTAACTACAAGCAGGTCAGCATAATTCTCGACAACCCTCACAGTATCAGCTAGATTCTCACCCTTCTCGACAGAAGCAACTTTGGGTTCCGCAAATCCAATAACGTTTCCTCCAAGCCTGTACATCGCAGTTTCAAAACTTAGCTTCGTTCTTGTACTAGGCTCAAAGAATAGAGTAGCCAGAATCTTCCCTCGAAGCATATCTGAGCCCCTCTTGGCAAGAGGCTCCATAAGCTCCGTCGTGTCCAAGACATGATCAATATCCTCGCGAGAGAAGTCTTTAATCGAGATGATGTCTCTGCCTTTGAAACTCAAGCACTTCACACCGCTTCTATTCTACTCATATTCAGAAGCTTTCTTATTTATTGTCGCTTTCGGCTAACGAGAACTTTTTGTAAGAGATTATGTAACTTCAGCGCTGGAAAGAAGGATCATGCATGGCCGAGGAAGACACAGCGCCGGAATTGGAGAGGCTTAAGTCACGGGTAGAAGAATGCTCAAACATAGAAGAACTCAAGGCACTCGAAGAGATAGCTATGAAATACCGTAGATTGAACCCCGCGGTCAATACCGACGATTTGCTTCTGAAGATAGCGTATAAGAAACAGAACCTGCTCGATCACGTCTGTGATCCGAATAAACTCAGAAAGGAAACTGTTTCGCGAAATCGAGAGAAGAAATCCTCCATCTCCTAGCTCAAATAGATTGAGAGCAGATCGACTAAATGTTAAACAATGCTTTAACAATGTTTCTGGTTTATTAAACGGTTAGCATTCAGAATAGAAGCTTGAGGAGGTTGAGTAGGAAAGATGCTATTCATGATAATGTGGGAGGCAAACCCTGAGAAGCTAATGGAAGGCCTGAAGCTCTTTAAGGAGGGCAAGTTTCCACGCCCAAAGGGCGTGAAGCACATAGTCGAGTACGGGACCCCAGGGGGCTATTCGTCGAGATAGTTGAAGCTAACAACTCAGAGGACGTTTACAAGTACGTCATGCCAGCTCTCCATTTTCATAAGAAAGTAGATGTCTATCCCGCTCTGCCGCCTGAGAAGGTTTACAGCCTCTTCTGAAGGCGGAGTCCAGATAACTGGCTAGCGATTGTGTCATGTCCTATTGACATAGGTGAATACGACGAAGGAAACAGCTAGGAATGAGGTGGGAGAGGCTGTCCAAGAAGCGAGGCCTATACGCAGTCAGCGGCCGATCCTAACTACCTCTTTCCTCACATTCGGCGACAGAAAAGAAGTACTAAATAATCCTTTTAACGAGATTTAACTCTCAGGGCTGAAACTTGCCGAGCAAAATGGAGCTATACGTCAAGAAGATCAGTAGCGGAACAGTCATAGACCACATTAGTGGTGGAAACGCATTGAACGTCCTGAGAATCCTCAACATATCCGGGAAAGGGGACCATGTTGTAAGCGTTGTAATGAACGTTCCAAGCCAGAAGTCCGGGAGGAAGGACATAGTCAAGATCGAGAGTAGAGAGCTGAGGCCTGACGAGGTCGACAAGATAGCGCTGATCGCGCCGAAAGCCACGATAAACATAATTCGTGACTATGATGTAGTTGAGAAGAAGAAGGTCAAACTCCCAATGGTTATAAAAGGAATTGTGAGATGCGACAACCCTTCATGCATCTCAAATGCTAAGGAGCCTGTCGACTCGATGTTCCATACAGAAGAAGTTGATCCACTCAAGATACGTTGCCACTTCTGCGGAAGAATCATGGAGATGCCCGACGTTCTCAAGCAGTTTTAGGCAAAAAGTTTAACCTTAATGCTTCATCTACATAGAGAAGACCTCCAACTCTTTAGCGCGAGGTATCAGTAATGGTCGACAAAGTCCTCGCAGAGATAAGAGACGCGGAAAAGAAAGCAGAGGAAAATCTAGCAGAAGCCTTGAAGCAAGCCAAGAAGATAGAACGAGAAGCAAGTATCGAAGCTATGAGAGTTTACGATGAAACCTACGCAGAAATAAAGAAACGAGCTAGAGAGAAAGCTGATGAAATTGTCAAGAAGGCAAAAGCGGACGCAGAAACTGAAGCGCAGAAGATAATCGCTCAAGCGGAAGTTGAAGTCAAGAAGCTCAGAGAGGCGGCTGAAAGAAATATTGCCAAAGCCGCTGAACAAGTTTTCAAGGAGATAATCTCATTCAGGAGATGAACAGTTGTTGTCAGAGTCACATCAGGAAGCCTTGATTGAGAAGATACTGCAAGATGCGAAGAAAGAAGCAGATGAAACCATAGAGAGATCAAGAAGAACGGCTCAAGGAGTATTGGATGAGAAGCGTGAGGAAGCTAAGAAGAAGGCCGAGGGGGAATCTGAAAGCCTAGTTAAGGCCTCTGAGGGTCAAGCGAGGAGCATAGTTGAAAGCTCGATAGCTAACTCAAGAATCAGAATGAACTGGATGATCCTATCTGAAAAAGAAAAGATCATTGAGAGAGTCTTCGGTGAAGTGAAGGAAAAGCTCAGAGAATTCACTCGCACGAATGAATATGATAAAATTCTTGAGTCACTTATCGAAGAAGGTGCAATCGCTGCCGGCGGAGGGGAGCTGCAGGTCCATCTAAACAGTTATGACTATCAAAGAAACCTAGCTCTCGACCAGCTGGCGGACAATGTAGAGAAAGCCACGGGAGTAAGGACCATGCTGCGAAAAGCCACCGACCCGACAAACACGATTGGAGGCGCATTGATAAAATCAAAGGACGGAAAAGTCGCTGTTGACAATAGCCTAGAAGCCCTAATCGAGAGCAGAAGAAAGGATCTCGAACCAAAGATCTCAACACTTCTCTTCACGAAGACGGATTGACAGCTGATATAGAATGTCGAAGATCGCTGTCCTAGCGGACAAAGAGACAGCAGTCTACTTCAAACTCTCAGGGATAAGGAACAGCTACTTCGTGAACGACAGAGCAGAAGCAGAGAAACGCATCGAATCACTATTCGCAAATCAAGAAATATCCCTAATAATGGTTACTGAGCAAGTCTTCGACTGGATCCAATCCCGGCTGACCAGAATGAAACGTGAAAAAGAATACCCTTTAGTAGTTTCCATTCCAGGGAAGAGAGGAGAAAAGCCCAAGACAGATGTTCTTGCAGAACTGATCAAGAGAACAGTGGGCATAGAAATCAAGGTGGGGTAAACCAAGAGGGACCATTGCTGGTCGTTTGGCATCGTTTGCTAACAGTAAGTCCTTAATAGATAGAGTTCAAACATTTCGCGAACGAAACGATCTGTTGATCATTCTCTTTTATAGGAAGACCGATGAATGTGCTTACACCAAGCTTTTGTAGATTTCTCAATCGTTCAATAACGAGTTGGTCATGACCACAAAGTGCAAGAGATTCGCTAGCTATCTTTAGGAGGGAGCCCAACTTACTTCTCATCAGCTCAGGCGATAGAGGCTTCTTTTCTTGTATTATTGCTCTCATCATCGACAACGACGGGTCAAACCCCAGCGTCCTTAGCTTATTCTGTACCCATCTTCTTCTAAGCATGTACCCGGAGAGACGATAAAGCACATCGCGTAACAGTCTACCATAATTGCTGGATACGAGGAAAGGGATGTAGACGGCAACGTCTCTTCTTCCGCAAATATCTTTAATCAAGGACAGATCATGTTGAAGATACTTATCGAGCAAAACGAACGGCGTTAAATCATATTCAGCCGCCAAACGCGATGCTTCTTCAGTCAGACCCTCTGTTCCGATGAAGACAGCGACATCGCCGAAGCGTTTCCGGACAAACTTCACTGAATCGGTAAGCGTTCTAACCGCTGGTCTCCTACATTCAGTTGAGTTCAAGTAAGCTTTGTTCCCCAAGACCAGATTCAACGCCAAATAATCCCTCGACGCTATCTCGCTAAATATGCTTCGCATGAGCTTGGAAGAATTGAGGTGTCTAGTCGAGAACGTGATGACGGTTACCAAACCTTCAGAATAACTCATCAACTTGCGAGCTTGGTAACTCGTCAGATAAGCCCATTTCCACTCGGAATCTATGACGTGGTACTTCAAACCTCCTTCACGACAGATCTCCGCGGATCTCAATGTCCGCACAATTCGGTCCCTAGAGGTCGCTCCATATCTACTGCGCTTAGTCGCCTTCCCTCCGAAAATTCGACCGCTCATTGGCAATCGCTCACAATAACGGTAAAGGTGGTTCTCTATTGAGACAACCCAGTTCCATATAAATCTATGATAGAGAAGAATTGAAAGAGAATTCAAGATTGTCGGCGTTAAGAAGCACGGTCAAGATTAAGGTAGATTAGTATACTATTGAGCGATTTACTGGCAATAGATTCAGTTAATGGAATATGCAAACAGCTACCGCCCTCTTCTCCACATTTTATAGAATGGTAGGAATAATATCACCCAAACTATGAGCATGAACAGCTCAGCCGCTAGATTGACTTCATGCGTATAGAGGATGTATAGACGAGATACAATGTAGCCAACTACACAGATGACCCCGTACAAAACTATGTTCCCACGTTTCACTGTTGCAGATATCTTCTCATCGGCAAGTTCTCCTCCGAGAAAAGGTTTGTCTTTATGACTTTCATTCTCTGTCATTGTTTCTCAGGCACTTTTAAGAAAAGTGTTTTTACCACTTATTTAGGTCTTCGTATAAAAGTGGGTAGTCGGATGCGTTGAAAAGACAAAGCAGAGTCAAGCTCAATTTCGCATAAGACCATATCGGTTCTCCAAATCTAGTGTAAAAAGCTATAGAGGTACGTCGATATGATATCTGCTCAAGGTTTAAGGGTCGATCGTTGGCGTAGGGTAGTACTCTTGGAGGAGAGGGCGTTCAATACATCAAATGCAATAGAATAAAGATCACTGAAAGAGTCATGCAAAGGAGGTAGCAAATGAATATATTCGAGATTCTGTTCTATCTTCTCGTTTTTCCCGGTTTGGCTTTCTCATCGAATGTGGGCTTGTTCTTCAGCTGGATCGATCGGAAACTGGCTGCGAAACTTCAATACCGAATGGGTCCGCCTTTGTATCAACCTTGGGCTGATATGATCAAACTGTTCGCCAAAGAGATGATAATTCCAAGTCAAGCTCATAGATTCTGGTTCATGCTTGCACCGTTCGTTTCATTCTCAGCAATGATGATCGTTCCTCTGATGTTGCCGATAATCCACACGCCGGCGCCGCTGAACTTTCTAGGGGATGTAATTGTGCTACTTTACGTTCTCACTCTGCCTGTATTGGCAGCGATGATAGCGGGATGGTCATCCGGCAACCCATATGCTTCAATTGGGGCTCAAAGAGAGGTCGTCCAACTGTTTTCATATGAACTGCCTCTCCTAGTGTCGATTCTCACAATCATGCTGAGTGTTCAACCAGTTTCACTGAGAATAGAGGATATAGTTTCTTGGCAACTGTCACATGGTCCTTTCTGTTTCAAGATCTCGGGCTTCCTAGCTTTCATAGTAGCCTTCTTCTCGACTCAAGCCAAGCTGACGCTTGCGCCATTCGATATACCTGACGCAAGAACGGAGATAGTTGCAGGGCCCTACACTGAGTACTCGGGCGTTGCCTTAATGCTGTTCAAGCTTTCCCAGTCAATGGGACTTTTCATCTTGTCTTGGTTTCTCTCAACGGTTTTCCTAGGCGGACTGGTTATTGACTTCACAAATAGCACAGCTATCGTTCTTAGTTCGATCATGGCAACTCTGAAGCTTTTGGTAGTTCTAGTCTTTTTCTCTGTCATTCGTTCCATCAATCCAAGAGTTAGGATAGACCAAGGGCTCAGATTCTTTTGGTTTCCGCTAACACTTGTGGCCTTTATAGGATTCCTTTTGGCTTACTATTTCAGAATGTGAGCTGGCATGAAGCTAGTATCCATTTCCGTGCAAGGATAGAACTGTCCGTCGTGTTCGGCGTTCTCAGGTTAATGAGAAATTTTCATGATTGAATACTATATTGCTCCTCTTGAATCCGCCTGCGACGAAAGCCGTTATGACCAGCTTTTGAACTGTCGAGCCGCATACTTATAAGTTTGCGAAGTGGTTTTTCCATGAGGAATTTGCCCTTGCCCAAGAAGATTAGGAAACGCGTGAGGCTGAAGAAGGAGACGCCTGAGTTAAAGAGGCTGAAAACGAGAATTAGAAACCTAAAGTTGAAGTTGAGCCAATCTCTGCCAAAAACAGAGTTAGACGCCATTAGAAGAAATTTAGAAGCCAAGATCGGTGAACTCGAAGCCAAACTTGCGCAATCTGTGCCGAAGGTCGACGCTGAGATTCTTCAAGCCAAGGTAGAGGAGCTAGGGTCAAGACTAGGCGTATCAATCCTCAAAGAGGAGGCGGAGGCTCAGCTGAAAGAGATCAGCGGAAAACTGCAGGCTGAGATCAAGAAACTCGAAGAAACACTAGCGAACTCTGTTCCGAAAAAGGAACTTGAAAACCGATTGAATGAGATAGCTGATCTAAGAGGAAAGCTTTCTCGCTCAGTTCCAAGGGAGGAGGCCGCTGCTTTGGAGAGCAAGGTTGAGGAGTTGGATGCCAAGTTGAAGGAGTACGTGCCAAAATCGGAGCTTGACGCCTTGAAGGCAGACTCAGAAGACAAGATCGGGCAGCTCGAGTCCAAGCTTGAGCAGGCAAAGGAAGAAGGGAAGGAGTTGAAATCGAAGCTGGAGCAGTCTATTCCGAGAAGTCAAGCTGAAGCTGAGATGGAGAGGGCCCGGAAAGTCGAGGAAGGGCTTCGCTCCAAGATTGATGGACTAGAATCGAAGCTGGCTGAATCAGTGCCAAAGCAAGAAGCTGACAAGAAGATAGAAGAACTGCAGGGAAGACTCGTCGAACGCGAGAATCAACTGAAAGATATGAAGAAGAACCTTGAAGACTTGGAGGCAAAACTCTCTGAAACAAACAGAGAACTAGACGCTGCTAAGAACCGGATTAGAGAGTTGGAAACTACAGCTACGCAGGCAAAAGAGGAAGCGTCTTTTGAGTAGAGTGGCCTCAGTGGATATCTCTAAATTATCTTGCTTTTAGTCTCGTGTCTATTCCGTGGGCCTCCTTACTGGCAAGTACCATTTCGTAAATTACATCTACTATTATCACTTTGGAATCAATGGGTGTACCTCATGTGGGGAGCTCATTGCGAGTTCAGACGACTTAAGAAAGTCTTGATGCATTCGCCAGGATGCGAACTTGACCTTGTCGACGCTCAAAGCTTCAAGAAGTATCTTTACAGGGACGTAGTCTTTCGAGATAAATTCCGTCGTGAGCACGAACATTTCGTTGATGTTCTGAGAGAAGAGCGTGTAGAAGTTATACTTCTGGGCGATATTCTGAAAGATGACGGAAAGATCCGATCATTGATGGGCCAGTGTCCCAATCTAGTTTATACTCGCGACATAGTCTCTGTTACGCGAGCCGGATCGATTGTTATGCGAATGAAGAGCAAAGTTAGAGCGAAGGAACCTGAAATAGCTAAACTCGCTCTTAACAAGTTGGGAGTTCCTACGCTAATGGAGGTGATTTCACCGGGGATGATGGAAGGCGGCGACCTCGTGTACATGTCAGATGAGATTCTTCTTGTTGGTGTAGGAGATCGAACAAACAATACGGCACTCAAACAGTTACTAGGGCATGCGAAGGAGAACAATTTGGAGACAGTGGTAGCTGTTTCTCTACCTCAGTGGGCTGTTCATCTAGACGGCCTCTTAATGTTCCTTGATAGAGACCTCTGCATCATACACAGGCAATCTTTGACTGGAAAGTCAACGTTGATTGAATCTAACAGAAAAAGAAGACGCATGGATCTAATCGGCTATTTAGCCAGCAAAGGTTTCCAGTTCGTCGAGGTTACAGACTATGAAAGTTATATGAGAGCTACGAACCTAGTTGCAATTGGACCTAGAAAAGCAGTCGGATATACGGGGATTGATAGAGTGAAAAGGCTCTTGATTCAAAGTGGTGTAGACCTAATTGAGATAGAAGGATCTGAGCTTATTCGAGGCGGGGGAGGCCCCCACTGTATGACAGCGCCGATACTGAGAGATTAATCCGATGTTTGCATCATTATCATCATCTGGGATGATACGTCATTTCTCACTACTTTTACTCACTTCGGGGCAGCCTCTCAATCAAGTTCTATGGCTGGCTGATGAGTCGACTCATTCCTAGAATCTTCGAAGAAGTACTGTTTATTGGAACTCATCTTGGGCCAATAAGGCCTATCAGTATGGTCAGCCTAAAATGTAGGATAGGAGGCGAAACGCTACTCCTCCTATCAGTAGAGCAAGGAGGATATCGATGATCGAAATCGCCAAAGCCTTCTTCCACTGGAATTCTCGTACCAAAGCGGCTATGGTTGCGATACAAGGCACATAGATCATAGTTACCAGCGAGAACACGATCATTTGTACTGGTGTCAGAACTTGGCTAAAGTTTAAGGTTCCAGCGAGATCTGCTAACAAGATTAGCGTTAGTTCCTTTCGAAGAATACCGAAGACTATAGGTATCCCCGCGATTGAGGGTAGCCCAAGCCACCCAACGATCAAAGGATTCATCAAGTCTGCTATCGACCATATAAGGCCTGTAACCGCTAAAACTTCTAAGACAACGCTGCCCGCTATGATTAGAGGAAACGCTATATAAATGAAATCCCTTGTCCTAGCCCAAGTCTTTCTAGCTACAGTTTTCATAGAGGGCATCTTGTAGGGAGGCATCTCCATTATCAACCCCACAGGTTCACCGGGAAGGGCTTTAAAGCCAACCCTTCCAAGTGTGAAGACTAGGAGTAGATCGAAAGCGTAGAGTCCTAAAGCTGCTGGAATTCCAATATACCTACCGACCAACCCTAAGATTATCACAGTCCTCGCAGCACAAGGTATCAAAACTGTGACAAAACCTCCGAGGAGCCGTTCACGTTGAGTCTCCATTATCCTGCATCCGATACATGCTGGTACGTTGCAACCATAGCCGAGAAGCAGACATATGGATGCTTTGCCGTGCAAGCCGATCTTGTGCATAGGTTTGTCTAATAGAAAAGCGACTCTGGGCAGATAGCCGCTATCTTCGAGGATTGAGAGGATAATGTAAAATGGAACTATGTAGGGTAACGCTATGGTTACGCCAGCAGTTATCCCTGATAGGAAACCTTTGGAGACCAGATCAACGAGAGCTGGCGGAAGAACTGTCGAAAGCAAGTCTAGTGTAGCTGGAATCAACATGTTTTCGAACAGGTTTTCTAGAGTTCTGACCAAGATATCTCCTATGATGAAGATTGTGGCAAACATGGCCGTCATCACTAATGCTAGAATAGGGTAGCCTAGGATCTTGTGAGCAGTGATGGCGTCCAGCCTCTCCTCTAGATGTAGCCTTGGAGGGGCTTCGACATGTGTTACATCTTTCGCCATCTTACTGGCGATGCTGTATCTTTCAGACGCTATGACGATCGGTGAGGGTTCGCCGTGTATACGCTCGATCTCTTCAGCGATGGCGTTGGCGAAGGCTGAGATCTCAAGTCTCTGCTGGTAGCCTTCAACTTTCTTTATCATATCTTCGTCTTTCTCAAGGAGCTTTACTGCTATCCATCTTGCTGGATACTTCGCAGACAAGTTAGGTAGCTTCTCACGGATCGTCAGCTCAAGCTTCTCAAGTCTATCTTCGATTTCCTTGCCGTATAGGATCTTGAGGGGAGTAAGCTTGGTCTTGCCTTCAAGAACCTTAACGATCGTCGACAGTAGTTCATTTATTCCAGTTCCCGTAATCGCGACAGTCGGCACAACAGGTATTCCAAGAACTCTCGACAGTTTTTCACCATCAACCCTTATGCCCTTCTTCGCCGCGAAGTCAACTTGATTTAATGCCATAACCATCGGGGCTTCTAGCTCAAGCAATTGAATCGTGAAGTATAGGTTGCGCTCCAATGCTGAGGCGTCAACAATGTTTACTATCACGTCGGGCCGTTCAATAGCGATATAATCGCGGGCCACAATTTCCTCTATTGAGAATGCCGATAGTGAGTATGTGCCAGGAAGATCGAGAACCTTGACGGTATATCCATGATAGTGTAACGTACCTTCGGCGCGCTCAACTGTTTTGCCCGGCCAGTTGCCTATGACTTGGTCCAAGCCTGTGAGCTGGTTGAATATCACAGACTTCCCAACGTTGGCATTCCCAGCTAGGGCTACAGTTATGCGACGCCTAGTTTCCATCAGTCTGTTCCCTTGGGTCGCTTGACAAAAACCTTCGAAGCTACGCCATAGCCAAGTGCGAGGGATACGCCTCGCACCGCTACTTCTATAGGTCCACGGAAGGGAGCGTTCCTAACGACTGTGACTTCTGTTCCCGGGGTTAAGCCCATGTCTGCAAGCCTTCTAACTAATCCATAGCCGCCTAGCGCGAAGGCCACGGTCCCTCTTTCGCCCGGATGCAGCTCTACCAAACTAGAAGTTTCTTCCACGCGACCTTCAAGGTCTTGGATGTTCCTGTAGAAGCCTTTCAACGAGTTTTCATCAAGACCGTGTCTGCGGCGCCAATGGCCGCGCCAATCCTGAATGCTCCCTTCAACAAATCTTGTTGCCCGTCCTAGGAAACCCGGCTTGTGTCCATACTTCTCGTGAATGTAACGTTCGCGATGGCTCTGAACTTCGATGCGTCCTTTCTCAGTCAGTCTCCACATATCGGCGATGCGTTCAACGAGACCTTCTCTCAATGCGGTTTCGAGGAGTTTTCCCAGATCATCGAGAGAGCATCCTAATTCAAGAACCAGTCTATCCGGTCTCACCGGCTTGTTTTGAGCTTCTGAAGTTCTAATGAGTTCAAGCAGTTCTAGTAGCCGCGGGTCGATTGACATGAGAAAGCCCTTGAGACTATTTCTTAACCCAGATCGCTGAGGCGACCTTGCTACTTAACGAGTGTTCAACCTCATTCCGTTTGACTACCACGGAGCCATCGAACGGGATCTTTTCCTCAACTCTCACGCATGTTCCTAGGACGAGACCTAATGAACGGAGATGCTGCAGTAGATCCCGATCTTCCTCAGTTATCTTAACTATGGTTCCGCGTTCCTTTGGTCTAAGATCGATTAGAGACTCTGACTTCCCTTCGATCATTCTTCCGTATCTTGTTGGAATCGGGTTCCCATGTGGACAAGTCTTAGGATGGCCTAAAATCCTCCTGAGAGGCTGGATCACCTCTTCAGTAAGGCCATGTTCAAGCCTACAAGCTGGTTCATGAGCTCTACTCCAATCCATTTCCAAAATATCGGTCAAGAACCGTTCAGCAAGTCGATGTCTCCTTATCACATCTAGAGCTGTTCTTCTTCCTTCTCCCGTCAGCTTAATACCCTTGTATGGTCTATGTACAATGAGTCCTTGTCTCTCAAGCATTTCCACAGTGTTTGTTATTGTTCCAAGGCCTACATGCATCCTGTCTGCAAGTTGCTTTGTTCTTGCTGAACTTTCCTTTTTTTCAAGCCTATAGATATTCTCCAGATATTCCTCGATCGAAGGCGAGATTTTCATATTCACCCTTCTGCTCCGCAGTAAACTACGAGGACTCGTACTTATAAATACGCGGAACGTATTTTTCACGACATCTTGCGGACGATAAGGTTTTAATCTTAGTAATACTATTGTGTTGAAAGGTATTACTGATGGCCTACTTCACTACGAGGGATGTGGGGGCTGTCGCTGCGTTAAGTGCGCTGTGGGGAATTCTGAACATTCTGATATCTCCAATCTTTTGGCAAGTGACAGGCATGCCGTTCATCTGCGACCTTCTGGCCTTCATATCCTTAATCTTGGTTATCTGGTGGACGAGGAAGTTCGGGTCAGCATCTCTCACAGGACTTGTAGTCACAGCTTTAACCTTCGTGCTCAGACCGGGAGCATTTCATATGCTCGCCTTTATAGTTGCAAGCATACTTTTCGATGTTTTGACGAGGTCTGTAGGCTATAGGAGCTCTTTTGAGAGCGGCCTCCGCGGGTCTCTGATCCTAGTCCTCTTCTCCACTTTGTGCGCTGGTGTTGCTGGAAGTATTATCGGCAGCTTCTTCATGGGCTTCAGCACTGCGACAGCTGTTCTTACCTTCGCTGGGCTTCACGCGGTCGGAGGCATTATTGGGGGCACTATTGGGGCTATCCTCGCTGGAGCTTTGATGAGGAGGAAGGTTCTACCAAGTATTCAATAATGCGTACGAGAATTGCCTAAGATTTTGATGGAGGGTTTATGTTGAAGGGAACTTTGGGCAATGTTGACTTGCAATTGATGACAATTTTGAAGGAGGCTGGGGGCTTTCACGGTCACGTCGGGCCGTTCCTAGTCATAGGGGTTAGAGCAGGGCTTGTCGGCCTAATGAAATTGGGGATTGAAAAGGGCGACCCAAAGTTGGCTGCAACTGTTATGCTGAAGAACTCTATCCCTTTCTCATGCATTCTAGACGGAGTTCAGATCGCAACGGGATGCACCGTTGGGAACAAACGATTGAGACTTGAAGACTCGTCAAGCGTCGCCATTAGATTTGAGAACAAGAATGGCAAACAGGTTGAGATAGAAGTTAACTCAACAACTCTTAACAAGTTGATAGAGCAGTTATCGGCTGAGAATGTAGAAGCTGAAGAAGTCAGGAGACTGGGCTACATTATGGCTTCTATAGATGAGCATGAACTATTCAGAGTGAAGTCAGAAACTAATTCGAGCTAAGGTTCTTTTACCTCGCAACAGGGTTGGACTGGAGAATCTCAGTGATGATTTTCTATTCGAATTTATAAAAGAACGGAAACTGAAGGGCGTCTAGATCAAAATATAACCCATATCCTTTAGCCTCTGTAACTCTAGTTTGATCTTGTCATGCTTCTCAGAAAGTTCCTTTGGAACCTGAAGCCCATTCTTTGAAAGGTAATCGTATATAGCATCACATAGAGCGTCTGTCGCCAATAGGGAACAGTGAATCTTCTGTTCAGGTAAGCCGCCCAATGCCCCAGCGACATCTTCCTTCGTGATTCTTAGAATCTCTTCTAGGGTCTTGTCTTTCACCAACTCTGTAAGTATGCTGCCACTGGCGATGGATGCAGCGCAACCCTGAGTCTTGAATTTGACATCAATGATCTTATCGCCTTGAACCTTAATCCAGAACTTCGTTATATCTCCGCAGAAACCGCTGAGGTAAACTCCAACGCCATCAGCATCCTCGATCTCGCCGATATTCCTCGGATTGTGATAGTGTTCTAGGACTTTTGGGTTATACATGAACATGCAGTGCCTTCGGGATATACATGCTTGAAGACTAACATCAACTTTACCTTGAAAACCATCATAGCGACCGGGCAAGAGGGCGGGCGTTGGTTCAACCGGTCTTATCTAATCATTCATTACAAGCGGACAGATGTCTTCTTCTTGCAAATAGAAGCATAGCTGTTGCTAGGAACAGAATGAATGAAGCCACTGATAGCGGGAACTCAGGGATCACAGTCGAAGTTGTTGCAGTTGTCGTCGATGATGTAGAGGTTGCATTCGTCGCGGTCGTAGTGGTTGATGTTTGGCTAGTAGTTGTTGCGGTCTGCGTGACAGTGCTCGTCAATGTAATTGAGGTAATCGTGAACGCACCGTCTCCTACATATGATATAGTATTGAACGGAGCGGATACTCCCCACCTACTATTGAGTAGCTGCTTTGTCTCCCGAACGCTTGTCTCAACATCATGCCCTCTGCAGAGGAAATCGAAGAGGCTCGTAGTAGCGCGGTCGCCTATTCCCCATTCCAAGTAAACGTCACCTGCATATCCAATAAATACTTCAGCTCCAGCCTTCATGAACGAGGATGAGAAGCTGCTCGAGAAAGCTGAGAAGAAGTAGATCAGCTTTCCCTGAAGACCGTTTGGCGCATAGAAATGTTCGATGAAGTTAGGGAAAACCCTGAAGACCTTACTCGAAGTGTAAGCCACAAGTTCATCTGAAATCTCTTGTTGATACTTAGCAATAGTTTCTCCAGAGACGATCTCGCCAGTGAAAAAGGAGAGAGCTTCCCTTTCAAATTCAATCGCCTCTGTTCTGAATACTATGACTGAGTAATCTCTCAGACCAGACTCAAGGAATTCAACTGTAACTTGGGAGCCATTCATTACATCAACAGAATACCCGACTGAGGTAAGGTCGCTCATTAAGTCCTGAAGTTCGCTGAATGGGTGACTATTCTCGACTGGTGAAAGTATCAAAGCTCTACCAACTGAAGAGTGAACACGAGTTGCCATCGATAGCGAACACAACAGAATCAAAATGAGTATAAACGAAAATTTGGCCGCATGTTTCCTCGCAATCAAGGGATTTTCCCAGCTACAGCGAGAATATCGGCAATGTATATTAGATCTTTTAACATCAAGATGCACTCCTTCCTGTTGCGAGGTTCCGATGAAGCACTGGTTAATTGCGATGAAACCAGACGACATCTGGCTTTCTATTATAAGGGCTTGGCCTTGCTGAAAATTGCGGAAACCATTTAAAGATTCTCTACGTGAATAGAGGACGCGGTGAATATGATGGGTAGCAGGAAGATTCTGATGATTCCAGGCCCGTCTGAAGTAGACCCAGAAGTATTGTCCGTAATGGCTAGGCCTGTCCTTCCACACTACGGGTCTGAATGGGGTCAGATACACATTGAAACATGCAACAAACTGAAAAGAATATTCAACACGAACCAATCTGTTCTACTTCTCCCGGGTCCAGGTAATGCTGCCATAGACCTAGCTGTTGGAAATCTAATAGAACCCGGGGATAGGGGCCTGAATGTGTTGAATGGATTTTTTGGAGGGGTCTTCCGTAGCTCTATCGAAATGCACGGAGGAAAATCCATTGATGTCAAGGCTGACATTGGGAAAGCAGTCAGTCCAGACGAGATTCGACACAAGTTGAGAGAAGAAAGAGATATCAAGGCGGTGTTCGCTGTCCACTCTGAAACAAGTACTGGCACCCTTAATCCGGTAAAGGAAATCGGCGAGATTTGTAGAGAATTCAATGTTCTGTATGTTGTAGATACGATATCATCTTTCAGCGGTATTGAGGTAAGGATGGATGACTGGAATATCGATATTTGCATCGGATATGCCAGCAAAGCTTTGGGCAGTGTTAACGGGGTTGTTCCAGTTGCTATTAGCGACAGAGCTTGGAAAGTCGCTTTACATAGAAGAACTCCGATGAGAGCTAGATTCCTAAATCTTCAAGTCTGGAAGAAATTCATAGACGAATGGGGCTCTTGGGGCCACCCGTTCCCATCATCGATGCCCTGCTCAGTCATCTTAGCGCTAAAACGTGCAACGGAGCTAGCGCTGGAAGAGGGACTTGAAAATAGATATAGACGGCATTACATAGCTGGCAAAGCAACAAGAGATGGTCTCAGAAACCTCAGTTTCCAAATAGTTCCTAAGGAGGAGGAAGCTTCCAGTACGATTACCGCTGCGAGGGTTCCCAACGATATCGATATAGGCAAATTGAAGGGGATACTCAACGAGAGATTCGACATACTGATCGCTGAGATGGGAGCTCTAACCGGGGTGAAGGGGATTCGCATAGGTCACATGGGTGTAACTGCTTCACCAATGTACGTTATACCCACGATAGCGGCAATTGAAGTGGCTCTCACAGAACTTGGCGTCGATGTAAAACCCGGTTCTGGCGTCGCAGCAGCCATGGATGTTTTCGAGAAACAATATCGCTGAATCGCTGAGAAGACGTGATTCGACACAGCTGAGAAGTACGGGGGGCCACTGGAGTTTCTCTTCTCGTTACGTGTCCGGCTAGAAATGTTGGACTTGCCATTGGGAAGGTCTAAGAGAAGCTCAGACTCGCTGTGGCTCGATCGATATCTACACCCCTTGTAGACGTTAATCTATTTCTCAATCGAAATCCGACTATCTTTCTCAAGGCTAAGAAAACAAATGCCACTGCAAACAGCAGCGGTGTAACAGAGGGATTAAGTTCAGGAACCGGCATGCCGTGACTAAGCATGTTGAAGTTCAGTTCAGTCTCCGATCCTAGAGTGACATGTATATTCATTGTCTGAGTTTCGTACCCATATAGAGCAACAGTGACTAGAATATCACCATCATGAATCCAAAAGTCATAGAGTCCGTCCAAAGAGCTGGTGGTGACTTGCCTCATGTCGTATGCGCTAATAGTGGCCCATGAAAGAGGCGACAGATTTCCGAACATATTAAACCAACGAACAATTCCATGTACATGCGCCAACCTCTCCATATCAAAGATGACAGTCGCGGCTCCAGACAAGGACACCGTTGCTTCCACATCTGCGTTCTGCTTATACCCGGGCACATAGGCTTTCACGAAAAATGTGTCAGCCGGCAATCCACTGTCTTTATGTAGCTTGCCATCGGTTGTGTGGAAATAGTTCGTCCAAGTGATAGTGTAGGTGCCAGCGTACGAGTCGAGGCCGTATATCTTAGCGAAATCAAATGCTGGCCATGATATTTGAACGATGTTAGGCGGCACGTAACCTAGAGAGGCTCCTACCAGCTCACCTATCGAATTGAAAACCTCAATCCTTGTCGGCGTTGCTGCTAACGTGCTTATTGGCGCGAGTATGCCCTCGGTCTTGAAATTCATGATGATGTAGATAGTTGCGCCTTGAATCAGGTTCATTCTTATATCTCCTACGGTTCCAGCGGCTACTTCTATGGAAGTAATTTCGCTTGGCAAGTATCCGGGCGTATATGCTTTCATGTCGTAGGTTCCAGTCGGTAGCGCAGTGTCATGCAGTCCTAGGTAGTAGACGTACGGGCTTTTGGTCAAGGCATAGTAGTCTGTCCCATAGTAGCTGAAAGACACGTAGGTTCCAGTCGAAGGCTGGCTGACGTAGGTTGAGCCCCAGTCTTTTCCAGTTTGATCTATGAAGTAAATCGTTATGTTCCTTCCAGGGTACAACCACGGCCTAAGAATGCGTGGATCTTGCCAGTCGACAGAGTAGAGCGTAACATTGATAGTTCCTCCCTTGACCATCTCGAAGCTTAAGCTAGTTACATTGCAACAGCCGGCCAATGTAGAATGCTGTATCTCCAATTGCGTGTAGCCACTCATATAGGCCTTAATCATGTAGGTTGCGGGATACAGCCCATAATCTCTAATTCCCCTGAAACTGAATAGGCCGAGGAACCCTGTTATCTCCACGACTCTATTTACGCTACCTTTTGGAACCCAAGTGATATTCCATCCTTTCAAAGTACCGTATGAGTCGTAAGCTTCGATAACCAGATAATGATCTAGTATGGTCGGAGTCTCTTGAAGCCCAGGCGAATCCTTGAAGTGTATCGTCACATTGAATAAACCACTCTTCAACAAATCTATCGGAACAAATATCGACTTCGTCTCATTGAACACATGAACATACGTTGCATCCAACTGAACATAGTTGTTCACGTAGACCTTGACTATATAATCGCCTGGTGAAAACCCGGAGACATATCCGGCATAGTCTTGAGGAATATGCCCATCATATTCTATGGCGTTTCCTAAAGTGAAGTTGTAGTTCACACAAGTGGGAGCGGTCGCCCCATCGGTAAATGCAACAAGTCTTCCCTCCATGTCTAGCAGCTCGATCGTTATAGGGCGAGGCCTAGGTGTTCCTGCAACATCATAGACCCATCCCCATGGAACCGGCTGTAGAGGACATTTTGACCAGACTATTCCTGATACCTCAGGACCAGGATACACGTAAAGATCAACTCTATCAAGCGATTGTCCGGCAAGTACCGAAACGGGGCGGCTCAGTCTGACCGGAGGGAAACCTGCCGCGGAAGCAGTCAAATTGTATGTTCCAAGAGCCAAGCCATAAATTGTGTAGTAACCGTTTGCGCTAGCATTGAAGTAAGCTTGAGCTTTCACTATTCTTCCCTGAGGCGTCACTCCTTCGGCTATAACCTTTCCAGGAACATCGATTGGCAGGCCGTAATAGTACCCATAATACTCGTTGCCTCCATAGAGAATACGCCCTGAAATGTATGCAGGATTCAGTTCATCTTTGGCGACGAGTGTTGGAAAATTGGTAGAACCTATTGAAGTTTCAAAAGGGAAGCCTAAGAGACGCGTGAATATTTTAAAAAAGTATCTTCCCGCAATACTTGGCGCTTTGAGATCGAAGATCTTCACTAAATGCCAGCCAGCTGGGATGCCGCTAGCGAGAGGAGTCGAGATCGTTATCTTCCACCAATAGGGACCAACGGCGTCCGCGGCCGGCATCTTTGAAACAGATATGAACTTGTAGTCGTTGGTAATGTTCGTCCAGATATTTGTAGTATTTCCGGACATCAGGCCTTCAAACTCCGGTGGGATGTAGATTGAGATCGAGCTCCGAGGACCGTTCAAAGTTACGTTGAAGAGCAGATCGCCAACCGTATTTGTCAATACAGTACTATTTGGATAGTCATTATGCACTGTAGGGTCCTCAGCTGTTCCAAGATACCAATCAAACTTGCCAGGGGAAACTGTTGCGAGATCGCCGACGACCGCCGATGTCTCCTTGGGTTGAAGTTGAAGAACTGACAATGTAATGAGCAAGAGCTGAACGAGTATTACTATCGTTCTCCTTCTGGCTCTCATTACAGTCAGCCCGACTGAGTGAGACACTTATTCTAGTGGGGTATGCAGTTCAGTCGTGTCTTACACTTTTCACTTAGGTTTTCGTGGCAGTAGTTGTCTCATTCAGGTCCATATTTAGAGCTTTATCTCTCTACGGAGAAACTGGAAGGTATCTGACGATTACATCTGCGCAACAGTAAGCTTTCACAGAATATTGACTATGTAAGAGGCATGCCTAGCCAGAAGGCCTACGGTCAGAGCAGACTTTACGGATTGGCTGTTAGCAGTATTCCCGTTGAGTCAAGCTCGAAATCTTCAGCGCTCTTCTTTACTTGTAGACTATGTCGTTCTCTCTCACTCTTTCTTTGACTCTGAGGCCTATCGACTGTCCAGCTTCTCCTCTCTGAACGTCTTTGTGCTCTATTTGCATCGATTCTACCACCTGCTCGAAGTTGGTACTGCTGCCTTTAATCAGAACTTTGTCGCCAACATTGATGGGCGCCTGTAGCTCAACTACTGCTACACTGATCTTAGGATAATAGTGGGTTACCTTGCCTACAGTCTTTTTCTCTTCTTCCATAATTCCACCTAATATTTGTTCTAAGCTGATTACTTCTATAGTTTTCTTTATCTATAAAAGTCTCTAAATCTCCAGAAGGCCTTGAGAAAGATGCTCGAGGAAGTTTTCCAAACGGTTGCCAACCTGTCAATCGAGATGCAATGCCTCGAGATTTGTTCGCTTGCCTAATATTCGCGAGTAGAGAGTGTGCAGACGTCATATTTCAGAATCCCGTCGGCAGCGGTCGTTTTAAATACATGGGATGTTCGGCTCACTGTGCAAGTTCGCGGTCTAAGTCCAATTTCTCGCGAGATTGACTATAGTCTTCTCTACCAACTTGATATCATTCAGATAGACGAACTCATCCGCGCCGTGGAAGTTGCATTCAATACGGTTCGTGCCGAAGGATACTACAGGGATAGCTTTTCTCGCAAAGAAGTGTCCATCGTTGCCGCCCAATTCGCCACGTATCTTCAGTCTCTTTTTCGCGGCAGTACTTGCGGCTTTCTGGAAGTTTCTCACTAAGGGATGTTTAGGATCAGTATAGTAGTTTGAGAATCTATGTTTCGGCAATTCTAGCATCGCATCAATCTTATGTTTAGCCACAAGCCTGCTGAAGTACTCTTTCAAGTTTTGTCTCGCAGCACTGTAGTCTTCATCGGGACATACGCGGAGATCGAAACGGGCTTCGCAGCGTCCTGGGATTATGTTCTCTTTTTCTCCAGCTTTCAATATCGTGAGTGAGAATCTTCCCCAGATGTATTTGTGCGGAGATCCCGGCGGTGCAAGGATTCTCGATCGAACTTTCTCCCGAATCTTCGAGTACTCTCTCAGGTCATTTAAGAATGGTAGTGCTGCTTCTATTGCATTTCGTGTCTTGTGCGGGTATCCTGCGTGTCCTTGCTTTCCCCTCACAGTTATTATTCCCCACATGACACCGGAGGCTCCCACGCTGACCATTTCTGGAGAAGCGTCTAAAATCACCGCTCCATCCCCGTTTATATACTTGTGATCTAGAAGGTACCCGATGCCAAATTCCCCTCCAACCTCCTCATCTGGTGAAGCTACGAGAGACAGATTGATCCTCGATTGCGTTCCGAGGTAATGGAGCGCTCCGAGGGCTGCCACTATCGAACCCTTATCATCAGTCGCACCTCTCCCGAAGGCCTTCTCTCTTTGAACCTTAAGTTTGAATGGATCACGCTTCCAGCCAACGCCTGGCGGAACAACATCATAGTGCGTTACCAGTAGAATGGTGTCTTCTGCTCCTACATCAAGATCTACAACTACACTTGGCCTCGGTTTCTTGTCAGGTGTCTCCTTAACCGCATCGTAAACTCTTGTCTTAAATCCCAGTTTCTTCGCTTCTCTTTCGATCAATATTGCGCATGAAGTGTAACCAACTTTGGTTTGTGCGTTGGTGTCTACTCTAACGAGTTTGGAAAGAAATTCAAGTTCAGAAAACTTCATCAGCTTTTCTCCTCATGTGCTGCCTTATATTATCCTTATCTGACTTGAAGGTAGTTGGACCAATCCGAATCTTGGTTCGTACATGAATACCCCGAACTGATTGATCGTGGGGTCTATCACCAAAGCTACAACGTACGGCGAAAATTGTTGCAGCTTCAGTTGCGTATCAATATCCACATTTGACAGAAAGATTCCGTGACCGATGTGGGAGTGATACCAACCGACAATGGTCCCTTCAATCCTGCCCTTAAGAATGTCATCTGCAACCCTAGCTAATGCTTGAGGAAGCAAGACAGTGCCACTGCTGTGAGCAGGACCATAGCCGCTTATAGCATCTGTCACCCACAGTCCATCCTGCGCCATCACCCCGATCAGTAGGCCGATCTTTTCGTCGGAGCTTCGGGTGTACGCGACGATCTTACGCAGAGCTTCATTTGCAATGTTAACTCCGAACATGTTTGACGCCTTTTATCTTGAGGATTATTATCTGTCTTCACTCTCAAGATTCAGAGCTTGCTTGCATATCTCCAGCATTCATGGTATTTGTCGTTTTTGGATGGAGTTATGTCCGAATGATGGTTTTCGTCAAGTCGCCATGTCATAGCGGGATCCGAGACTGATATTCATAACCTCATTCTTTGAAAATTGATCTCGAGGTTGTTCTCTGACCACTCGAAGATAGGAACATTTCTTCTTAGTTTCTTGAATCTTTCGCTCAGCGCGTGAGCCACTATCGGTAAAGCCACGGTGGCATCTGAATGGCAAGTTACCTTCGGAGCATTTCTGCCGATCTTTCCCCAGCTTTGGGCTTCTTCGAACGTGCAGCCGCTCAATCCTCCCCATACAGGTATATCCGTGGTTATCTGTATGGCGTAGTTGTGGCTCTTGTTATGTCGAGTTTGATAGCTCGCTATCACTGCCGTTTGTTGAATGAAATTCTTTGGAGTGCCCCCGCCAATAAATATGACTCCTGTTAACTTGGACTTCTCTGTTATTCGAGAAGTTTCATCGATATCCTTGATCTCATTGATGAGTATCCTCCTTCCCCTTCTTCTATTTGCGAACATTATTGAAAATCCGAGTGAACTGTCACAAAGAGCTGGGGAGAATGTCGGCACTCCTGCCTTGAAGGCGCTCACGAGAATCGAATCTCTCTCTCTGCACTTTTCATTTAGTATCTTGCCGAGGGAATAGAGGATCTCCCTCGTCGAGTATGGATAATCATCAATTAAGTTTGCGCAGAAGTCTTTCTCTATCCAATTATCCACTGCGTAAAATCTCTTCTCGTTTGCGAGAATGTCGTATATTCGATCTATTCTATTTTTTCTGAGTTTCACATCATCCAGTGAGTCTGACCCGATGTAGTGTTTTCCTCCCAATGCTTCAAAGCAATCGTGATAGAGATTGGCTCCAGTCGTTACTAAAGCATCGATCATTCTGCGTCTTATGAAGTAGGAGACTATCCGCCTCATCCCCGCCGGAACCATCGCGCCCGCTAAACCAAACCAAATGACGATGTTTCTCTTCTTCAGCATCTTCGACCAGACATCAACGGCCTCTGAGAGTCTTCTTCCCTGAAATCCAATGAAGCTCATTTCTCCAACAAGTTCGTCGATCTTCTTATCAGGCCAAACTTCGATAGGAATTGTTGGATATTTTAGGATCTTGCTTTTTGCCATTCTTATTCCATCATATGTTATCGAGTTCAGCATAAAAATTTGATACTCGTTCTTGAAAAATAGCCTAAGTAAGAAATTTTTGTGTTTCAGTTTCAGGCTTTGCAGTAGTTAAGTGATTTTGTGGAGTGCTTTGAAGATTTCTTGATTGGTTTCGTAAATCTTCTTAAAGATGCGATAATACTTGTCGTACAGTTGCTTGTTTTTCTTTTTGGGACTTGTTGTCTCTGTAACTTCCAGCCACTCGTCGATGACTGCGTAACTTTCCAGAGTTCCTGTTCCAACTCCTGCCAGTAGCGCGTCTCCGAGCGGAGCGCCAGGCGCACCTGCAATGTAGATCATCGATAAACCGGTGACATCTGTTAGAATCGTTCGCCACAGTTTCGACTTCGCCCCACCATTAACTAAGATCGTTCTTCTTAGAGGAATTCCCGTTTCTAACGCGGTTTCAATACTATATCTGAACGCGTATGAGATTCCTTCAAGGAAAGCTCTAAAGATGTGAGCTGTTGTGTGGTGCAATGTCAACCCGATTAGGCAACTTCTTACGAAGGGATCCCACCAAGGAGCTCTCTCACCAATCATCATGTGTGGCAAGAATATCAATTGTTCAGAGCCAAGTGGAATCTTTTCAGCTTCTTCATCCAATATCTTGTAGGCACTAACGTTCTTCTCTCTAGCTATCGAGACTTCAGTCTTTCCCAGTTGATCTCTAAAATACCTCACGCAAGCGCCAGCGGTAGTTATCCCTGCGAATGAGTAGAGCTTCTTTGTGTCAAAGGCGACATAAGGATAGTTTACAAGTTTCGGTGAGAGCCGCAAGGTGTCCTGAATGAATCCATTGCACATGGATGTTCCAAGCATTGAGGCCAGATCGCCATCTTTTAGAGCGCCAACACTCAGCGCGGACACAGGAGCATCTATGCCACCTGCGCAGACAGGTGTGCCCATATTCAATCCTGTAAGCTTCGCCCCTTCTTCATTTACTTCGCCGACGATGTCTTTAGAAGCCAGTATCTTTTCAGGAAAGAGTTTCCTCGATATGCCCATCTCTTCAAGCATCGTATCGGACCATCGTCGCTTGTGAATATCGAAGATTCCTCCGTAGTTTCCAGCTGAACTGTAGTCTACTGAGAGTTTTCCAGTTAGTTTATAGATGCAGTAAGCATTTGGAGTTACGAATTGATAGAGCTTCTTCCACGCTTTTGGTTCTTTGAATTTGATCCAGAGCATCTTCGTGAAACCATAATAAGGGTCAACTGTATTGCCGGTCACTTTGAATAGCTTCTTCTCACCTATGTTTTTGCGTACCCATGAAACCTCCTCGCCAGCTCTTCTGTCCATCCAGATCAAGCAAGGTCGGATCGGCTTGATCTCATTGTCGCACGGAATTCCAGATCCTCCGTACAATCCGCTAATGCAAACACCTGCGATTTCTCTAGGAGCCACATGCGATTGTTCTATAGCCGATCTTATAGTCTTACAAACAGCATTGAACCAAACTTCCGGCCATTGTTCAGCCCATAATGGTTTGGGAGTGAGAACGTCATACTCCTCGAATGTTGAGCTAAGGATTCTTCCTGAGGGATCGACTAGTACAGTCTTCGTCCCTAAGGTTCCTATATCCGTGCCAATTAAGTATGAACCATCGGTCATTTTCAAAACTCCCAGTTCAAGGTATGTATCATGGTGCATTTAAAACTGTCAAGAGGGATGCATGTCGATGCCGGTGTTTAATCTCACTTCAATTTCAATCTATCTACGGCAGAATCGAAAGTTGTCTCCTGAGGCCATTCATGATACTCAGGCCAAAGGGTTCTTAGCGTGACGATTCTTCCAAACGCTGAACGGCCTGAGGAGTAGCCTATCCATTTCGCATTTATGGGATAGAGTGAAAGGTATCCTTATCGCTACAGGAGGTAAACTTTAAGTATATCGCGATATATCTTAGGCGGCGCGATGCCCAATGTTCCCACGAGTATTCCACATGTTCGGTTCCCTTTGGGGGCTTGGACGTTTAGTAGACAGGGGGGATCTCAAGTTTCTGGTGCTTGAGGTGTTGAAGGATAGGCCGATGCATGGATATGAGATCATGAAATGCGTTGGAGAGCGGTTTTCAGGACTCTACATACCAAGTCCCGGCGTTGTTTACCCAACTATGCAACTTCTTGAAGACTTGGGCTATGTCAAGTCGACTCAGAAGAACGGGAAGAAGGTGTACTCAGTAACTCCTGCTGGTCGCAAGGCTTTGAAGGAAAAAGGTGATGTTATGAAACGAATTATGGAGGGAAAGGAGTACGATGTCTGCCTTAAGAAGTTTGCTTTCGGAAAGAATCTCGGAGACCTTGCTAGACTTGTCTTCAGAAATTATGAGGACTTGACTCCTGAGAAGATCGATGAGATCAAGAAGGTCATCGATGAAGCTAGGCTGAAGATTCGGAGAATAGTCTTCGATTGACTATCGATTTCGGTGAAGTGAAATGACTGAGCGAGATTTCAGTGACAAAGACGATATTATTGAAGTCCAGAATCTGACAAAAGTCTTTAACGGCTCTGTTAGAGCTGTGGACAGGATCACTTTCAACGTGAAGGCCGGCGAGATCTTTGGTTTCCTCGGCCCCAACGGCGCAGGTAAGACTACCACGATCTTGATGCTATGTACACTTCTGAAGCCAACTGAGGGAACGGCTAAGCTTTGCAGACAGGATATAGTGCAGGAACCCGACATGGTTAGAAGCTGTATTGGTTATGCACCTCAAGATATTTCAGTTGATGAAGATCTAACAGGTCTTGAGAACCTGAAGCTTCACGCCACTCTTTATCATATGCCGAGAAACTTAGCGGAAAAGAGAATAGTGGAGGTTCTTCAACTCGTCGATTTGGAAGATGCAAAAGACAGGCTTGTGGAAACCTACTCGGGCGGGATGAGGAAGCGATTGGAAATAGCGGAAGGTCTTCTTCATAGACCGAGAATCTTATTCCTAGATGAGCCGACCTTAGGACTCGATCTTCAAACAAGAGCTCACATCTGGGAGTATATCAAACGACTGAACAATGAATATGGCGTGACTATCTTCTTGACGACGCACTATATGGAGGAAGCGGACATGCTTTGCGATAGGATAGCTATAATGGATTACGGCAGGATCGTTTGTATTGGACCCGGGGCGCATTTGAAGGACCAAGTAGGTGGAGATGTTATCGAGGTTAAACTTTCTGAAACTTCTCCTGTGAAGGAGCAGGTTGTGAAGACTTTGAAAGAGCGACCATTCGTTAAGGACGTTATGGTTTCTCCTGACAAGTTGAGTCTTAATGTCTTCGTAGATAGAGGGGAAACTGCTACACCGAAGCTCGCTGGATTTCTATCTGAAGCTGGATTGGTCGCTAATTCCATCTCGATGCTACGTCCAAGCTTGGACGACGTGTTTCTCAAATACACTGGCAGACGTATCCGTGAAGATAAGGCATCTCCAGAGGAATTTTGGCGTATGAGACGCGCACTTGGGAGGGCTAGAGCATGATAGCTGAAATGATCGCTATATCAAATCGTGAATTGAAGCATTGGTATAGAGCCCGAACCGCCGTTTTCATGTCTCTTATCCAGCCTCTGATCTGGCTCGGCCTCTTCGGAAACGCTTTAGGCAACGCTCCAATGCCTTTCCTGTCTGTCTTAGGAGCGCCTAACTATCTGAGTTTCATGACTCCGGGAATAGTTGCGATGACTATGCTATTCGGCGGAACGTTCGCGGGCATGTCTGTGATATGGGATAAAAGATTCGGATACTTGAATAAACTTCTCGTCGCGCCGATCCCCAGGACACCGATCGTGCTTGGGAAGATGATCTCCGCCACAATCAGAGGGATGATCCAAGGTTTGATCGTCCTAACGATAGCTATTGCTCTCGGAGTTACTGTGCAGACAGGGATTCTTGGGATAGTTCTTACAATGCTAATTACAGGGCTTTTCACACTCGGTCTTGCAAGTATCTCTATCGCTGCTGCTACGAGCATGAAGACTCATGAAACCTTCTTCGCTTTCATCAACTTGATCAACCTGCCTCTAATGTTCATGAGCAACGCTCTTTTTCCAACAGCCTTTATGCCAAACTGGATGAAGTCGGTTGCCAGCGTCAACCCTTTCAGCTTCTGCGTCGAAGCTGTAAGAATGCTGATAATTGGAAATCTAGATCTGAGTAGACTGCTCTTTGATCTCGAGGCTCTTCTAGTCTTCACTCTTGCGGCTACTTCTATTGGAATTGTCGCGTTCAGGAGAATCACTAAATAGCGTAGCGGTGACGAGGAAGAGTAAAATACTGTACGCTTGATATTGCCAAATTGTCTGGAGGCTACTCTACGAGAACAGTTACTATGCCCAAACTCGGAGAAAGCATGACGAAGGGTAAGATAGTGAAATGGCTTAAGAAAGAGGGCGACGTTGTGAAAGAAGGCGAACCGCTTTTCGAGGTTGAAACCGAGAAAGCCGTGTTCGAGGTTACTGCTCCAATCGATGGCACAATTCGCAAAATCGTCGTTTTTGAAGGAGACGATGTTCCCGTCGAGCGGACGATTGCTTTCATTGAAGAGTTGCGCTAAGTCTCCATGAATATTCTCCTGCGTTGAATGAGCTTCGGACGAGTGGTCCTGAAGCTACGTATGCAAAACCGAGGTGTAAGCCGATCTCTTGATACTCTTTGAACTTCTCAGGCTTAATGTACTCTTCGACTTTCAGTTGTCTCTCAGAAGGCTGTAGATACTGCCCCAATGTCAAGATATCGCAATTGACAGAGCGTAAGTCTTTCATAACACCCAATATCTCTCGCTCTTTTTCTCCCAAACCCAACATTAACCCTGATTTGGTAAAGATTGTACTGTTAAGTACTTTAATCATCTTCAGCAGTTTGAGAGATCGTTGGTATGATGCGCTTGGACGCACTTGAGGGTACAGCCTCGGCACGGTTTCAAGGTTATGTCCTATTATGTCCGGATTGGTCTTCACTACCTCCTTCAAGGCTTCAGATGAACCTTTAAGATCTGGAATGAGGAGTTCAATCCGCGTTTCCGGATTCAGAGCCCTAATTCTTGTGACAGTAGAGGCAAATTGTTCAGCTCCGAAGTCTTTCAGATCATCTCGAGTGACTGACGTTACTACTACATGCTTTAGTCTCAATCTCTTGACAGCTTGCGCGACACGTTCAGTCTCCTCAGGGTCAAGAGGGCGAGTTTCCCCTTTCTTGACAGCACAGAAGTGGCAGTTTCTGGTGCAGGTATCACCGAGTATAAGAAAGGTAGCAGTGCCGTGGGCGAAACATGTGCCGATGTTCGGGCAAAGCGCTTGGTCGCAAATCACATGTAAATTCAAATCGTCAAGTAGTCTTCGCATATGCTGCAAAGTCTTTTCTTGAGGAGCCTTGACGACAAGCCAACTAGGCTTCTTACTATTCAATGAAGACATCCCATCAATTCTTCCAAGGTTATCTCATTCATCTCTACACCGAATGTTTCTCCGAAATACTTTGGGTACTTCTTCGCAACTTCATCGATGGTTACTTTTCTATCCAATATCTTGCTCAACGACGTTACTCCTTTATCCCTTATTCCACACGGATGTATCATCGCGAAATGATTCATATCTGGGTCCACATTCAACGCAAAGCCATGCGTTGTAATCCACGATCTGACCGTCACGCCTATTGCGGCAATCTTTTCGGTACGGTACCATACGCCGACGTGACCTTGCACAATCTCGGTCTCTACAGTGTACTCTCGTTTCAGTAACCCTATGATCGACTCTTCAATTCTGTACACATACGAGTGGATGTCCTTACCATGATTGGCGAGATTAATGATCGGATACCCGATCAACTGTCCAGGACCGTGGTAAGTAACATCTCCTCCTCTATCAACTGTATACAGCCGAATGCCTTCCCTTTCCAGGGTTTCTCTTGAGGCTAGAATATTCTTGGAGTTGCCGCTTCTTCCGATCGTGATAACGGGTGGATGTTCAAGAAGTAATAATGTGTCTTCAATCCGATTGTCTCTACGAGCTTCTGCAATATCCCACTGCAGTTCCAGCGCATCTTCGTAACTCATTCTTCCTAATTGCACGAAGTTGCACCGGCTTCTAGGAGACTTCATCAATCGCAAGCCTCTCTTCGATTTACTATTGATATGTGGTTCCTTCATCGTTCCTTACGAGAGTTGTTTTCTCAAATACAGTATTAAGAAGCACGCGAAAAATCCTAGGGTAACCGGATATAAGAATGCGTCCTTGAAACTGAAGTTATCTGCCAAGTAGCCTATGATCATAGGTGATAAACTCCCACCGATGAAACCTGCTGCTGCAT
>Ga0315314_1000516_pt1 | contig 42025 bp, 41 predicted proteins | sample TDP9_MG_FD_203631 | JGI IMG/M metagenome (GOLD analysis project Ga0315314, IMG submission 203631) | Freshwater sediment microbial communities from Lake Towuti, South Sulawesi, Indonesia - TDP9 | ecosystem: Environmental > Aquatic > Freshwater > Lake > Sediment | place: Indonesia: South Sulawesi... | reverse complement strand
TTCACCCAAGGAAGTTTCTCCAAACCCTCCTCACCGCAGATGTGGCCACGGCTCAAGCTACCCTGTATAACAATTCAAGTTGACCTGTCAGTGGGGGGTGGCTAAGATAGGGACTAAACTGTTACGTATTTGTGACCAATCTCTGGGAAAGCTGTCAGGATTTGCGCCCTCTGGTATATACCCTCAATGACCGTGGTGGCGGCCATCGGGTTGTCTTGGGCTATGTAGTCATAAATATCCTTGAGCCACCGCTCGCCTTCCACGGTCCAGGTTATTTCTGCCATGTTCGGATCCGACGCCCCATTTCGTCGTTAGGAATCACCCGCCCAGCACGCGAGTCTTCCAGACCCCGAGCGATCATGCGCTGGAAAGCGAGCTCACGCATGATTTCTTCATACGTAGCGTCTTCGGGCTGCTCTTGAATCACTTCAGCCATTCGTTCTTTTATTGACGACATACTGTCCTCCCCCTCCTTCTTTCTTTCACGCGCAACGCCTGCCATCACCGGCGGGAATGGAGCGCAGCGGAATTCCCGCCCGGGTGCGTGGCGTTGTTAGACACCGGAAACTCCTCTTCCTGCCCATTTTAAATCTTTCGAAGAAGGCAATCTATCCCAGCGTTTCGGCACATTAAGATTAAGTGGAGGAGCCTCACCGAACCCACGGATATAAGCGAACATCAGCGCACGTTCAGCCAACTCTAATTCTTCTAAATTTGTTACTGTTGCATATCTGATTTTCAGTTTGCCAATGCACCTATCAACGTCCTTCTCATTATTTACTCTCATTTTCATAATTTTCCCGGCTATTGGGGGGTGTTCATATAAGTATCCCCCAGCTGTATGGTTGCCATTCCAGAAGTCTCTTACACGTTGCCTCAGATTTGTCGACTTTCCAATATAGACAACTCCTTTTCTATCGTTACCACCAACCCTTCCAATTATTTTTCTGTTTGAAATAATATATACGCCGGGTTTATTTGGGATGTCGCTATAATCGTCCTTACAAAACTTAAGTAGATACGGTCGATACCAGAGTCGAGTTGGCATATTTTCTCCTTGTGTCTAACGATAAAGATTGTATCCGGAGTGAAGCAAAGCGGAATTCCGGATACAATCTTTATCGTTATGTAGCACTAATTATAAATCTATATAAATTATTGTCAAAGGTTTTTAAATCCTTGGTCTGCTCGTCTTTCCCCCAAGTTTAAACTCCCGTGCCGGAAGAAAAGGGCAAACGGCCATGTCTGATTAAGAGCAAGATGAGATGGCGAGGCGTTGACAGCATCGTCATTATTGCATAACATAAAACTAATGGAGGAATGAGGATAAGGAAGGAGGAAATAAGATGGCTAAGGTCATTGATGTCGGTGATTTACCAGAGGAGGAGGTTAAACTCGTTCGTGAATTCATCAAGTTTCTAAAAGAAAAAACTAAGATGCGAGACAGAAAGACCATTGGAAATGAAAAAATCATCTTTCGTACTTGGCCGTTAGGTGCCAAAGGGCGATATACCCGGAAAGAGATCTATAATTACCTCTGAAACCGCTTCCCCTCCCTTGCCTAACCAAATCTTTGCCACCCCCCACCCTTTCCCTCCCCCGTCAAGGAAGACAGTGGTTGATATTGCAATTCGTCGCTTGCCCACGGAATTTCCGGAAGAGCCTAAAAAATAGGGTCCCAGGACCAAAGATATTTTTGGTTCTGATTAAGGTTGGATCACAATTTTTCCTACGCCCTCTCCACCGGCCAGATCCATCGCCTTGGGCAAATTAGCCAGCGGCAGCTTGTGGGTAACGATCTTCTCCACCGGGATGGTCGTTCGAGAAAGGACACTTAGAGCCCTTTCGAAGAAGACCGGTGGATAGGCCCACGACCCATGGATATCCACATCCTTGAAGCAGATGATAAAGGGGTTGATCTCTATAGCGCCAGGGTCTGTGAAGTGGCCCATCTCGATTAGCTTACCGCCTCGACGAACAAACGCCAAAGCTTCCTGGAAAGCAATGGGAACGCCAGCCGCTTCGATGACCAAATCCGGCCCTGCGCCAGATGTTGCATCCTGAACTTGCTGAAGACGTTGATCGAGGGGAAGTTTTCCATCGACGGTTAAATCAGCGCCCATGCCCTTGGCCATCTCCAGTCGGCTCTGCAAAAGATCCTGGGCGATGATGAGATTCGCTCCGGTGGTCCGCAAAGCGGCAATGACCATAAGGCCAATCGGTCCCGTTCCCAGAACCATGGCGCTGCTTCCCACTCCGTAGCCGTGGCCCATAAAAGATTCACCGGGATTATGGGCCCTCTCCACTGCGCGGAGCCCAGTGGCCATCGGTTCGACCAGGATGGCTTTTTCCATGGCCATTTTATCGGGCAATTTGAAGGCCCATGTCCGGTGGTGCAAATAGATATAATCCGCAAAGCCTCCCCATAATCCAGGCGAGTTTGTGGTCGAGATTAAACCATAGGCCATCCGGTTCAGACAGAATGAGGGGCGCTGCGGCATATGCAGGCAATACCAGCAACGCCCACAGGGCAGGGCAGGAGGTGCAATGGCGACCCGATCCCCCTCCTTGAGGGGACCCCCACCAACCACCGCCATTTTCTCATTGGCCGATTTGCCAACCTCCACGATGGTGCCCAGGATCTCATGCCCTGGGATGAAAGGGAATGACGCAGTGCGAATGCGACCCAGATAAGCGTGTTTGTCAGTCCCGCAGACACCGCAGGCCTCTACTTTTAGAAGTGCTGCGTCTTCTGCGACCTTGGGAACCTCCAGCTCCTGCAACTCCAATTTACCTGGCTTCATCATGACCCAAGCACGGGTTTTCATCGTCATTCATCTCCTTTAAGAATTTTTTGTTTTCATTCCCTTAAACAATCTAAACAATCTGGGCAAGACGATTATGGCTGCGCCGATCAAAAGAAGAGCGGCAGTCAGGGGACGGCTGATTATGCCCCAGACATCCCCCCGATACATGATCAGCGATTGACAGAGGGCTTTTTCGAACATCGGCCCCAAGACCAATCCCAAGAGCACAGGGGCTAGGTTAAAATTGAGTTTACGTAAAACGTATCCTATCACACCCATGCCGATGAGGATGTATATGTCCAGAAAGCTGTTATTCACGCTGTATGTGCCTACTAAACAAAGAATCAAAATAAAACCCATGAGCAGGTGCTGGGGCAAGCGAAGGATGCTGGCAAAAACACCCACTAAGGGAAGGTTGAGAATGAGAAGCATGACGTTTCCGATGTACATGCTGGCCACTACTCCCCAGAAAATCTCCGGGTGCTGACGCAAGAGGAGGGGGCCGGGCAGGATGCCGTGGATCATCAGAGCTCCCAGAAGTATGGCCGTTACCGGGTCAAAGGGCACCCCTAAAGCTAAGAGGGGCACCATGGTACCGCCCATGGCGCTGTTGTTGGCTGCCTCTGGCCCGGCAACCCCTTCGATCGCTCCTTTGCCGAATTCTTCGGGGTGTTTGGAGATCCTCTTTTCGATGGTGTAAGAAGAAAAAGTAGCCAGGATCGCCGCTGGTCCGGGAATCAGCCCGAAAAAGAAACCCACCCCTGCTCCCCGGAATATTGGAGGGAATGCCCTTTTCCATTCGGCAGCAGTAGGAAAGAGTTCGCGGAGCTTGACCTTGATCATGTCAGGGATGCCAGTAATGCGCTCGGCGATCACCAGCACCTCCGCGATCCCATAAAGCCCCATAGCCACGGGCACCAGGGCAACTCCTTGAGCCAGCTGCAACTGGCCGAAGGTGAAGCGCGGTAGCCCGGAGATTGGCTCCATCCCTACCGTGCCCAGAAGCAGGCCAAACACTACCATGAGAAAGGATCTGCCCAGTGAACCCCCTCCTCCAAGCTGGGACAAGGAGATTAAGCCCGTCAACATCAGGGCAAAGTATTCCGGAGGACCAAACTCCACGGCTACTTTGGCCAGCGGGGGAGCAAAAAGCATGAGGGCCAAGATTCCCAGTGTCCCCGCCACAAATGAACCCACGGCAGAGACGGTGAGGGCTGCCCCGCCTCGTCCCTTGCGGGCCATTTGATAGCCGTCAATCGTGGCTATGACCGAGGCTGCCTCCCCGGGGACATTCACCAGGATGCTGGTGGTTGACCCCCCATACATGGAACCGTAAAAAATCCCCGCCAGCATGATCAGAGCCGCCGTCGGCCCGAGGGCAAAGGTGGAAGGAATCAGGAGGGCCATGGCCCCGATGGGTCCTATGCCGGGTAGAACCCCCACCAGCGTCCCCACCAATACACCGAAGAAACAGGCCAGCAGGTTGCTGCCGCTGAAGGCTACGCCAAGACCATATGCCAGCCCCTGAAACGAATCCATCTTAGTAGAAAAGGGTGCCCCGCGGCAAAGGGACATCCAGGAAGGCAAAGAGATAGTAGGAAACTGCCGCAGTTAAGATGGAGATGGGGACGATCTTTCCCCAACTCCTCAGGCCCAGGAGCTTCAGGATTGCGCCCATCAGAGCCGCGCTGCAGATCCCGTATCCCAGGGGTTTGAGAAAGACAGCGAAGAGGATGAGGGCAGACGCCACGGACAGAACGCGCTTCAGATTTTTGCCCTTGGGGAAAGCTTCCCCTCGCTCCTTTGGTAATCCTTTTCTAAGAGAGTTGACGAACAAGGGGAAGCTGAAGGCGAGCAGGGTGATGCCGATCAAAAAAGGATAAGCCCCTGCCCCTGGTTGGTCAGCCGATCCCAACGGGATCTCGAGGCTTCCAATCAGATAAAATCCCCCCAGCAGGAGAAAACAGAAGTAAGTGGTAGCCAGGGCGATATTCAAGGCTACTTGGCCTTTGGTCTGAGTATATCTATGAACTTTTTGTTGCGCTCATAATCCCCCATCAGACGCTTCTTGGTTGCCTCCGGGCCCTCATAGGAGATGATTAAGCCGCCGGCTTCGATGGGTTTTATAAAAGCCGGGTCTCCCATGGATTTCTTGAAAGCATCATGGAGCGTGGACACGATATGGGGGGGTAGGCCTTTGGGCCCAATGACTGTGTAATACACAGCCAAGGTTATATCATAGCCCGCCTCTCTAAAAGTTTGGACATCCGGGAAGAGGGGATTCCGCTTTTCTTCGAAGACCCCGATGACTCTTACGTTGCCAGCCTGGACTTGGGGCAAGACGTCTCCGGGATGTTGGGAAACGGCATCGATATGGCCCCCCACCAAAGCTGGTACGCTCTCGCCGCCGCCGGCAAAAGGCACGCTGATGAAATCGATCTTCGCCGTCATTTTTAGAAGTTCAATGTCCAGGTGGGGGATGGTTCCAATCCCAGGATGCCCCACACGGAGCTTACCGGGGTTTGCTTTGGCATAAGCGATGAACTCCTGGATGGTTTTCCAGGGGGCGGTGCTCTTCACACTGAGGCAGAGAGGGATGTTGACTAACTTCATAATCGGGGTGTAATCATCTGGAGAGCCATAGGGAAGCTTAGTGCGATGAGGCTGGACGGTCAAGACCGCCACCGGTCCAAGTCCGATGGTGTATCCATCAGGCTTGGATTGAATAACTTCTGCCGCTCCGATCGTTCCCGCAGCTCCCGGCCGGCAGACCACGACTATGGGCTTGGGAAAATATTTTTTTGCTGCTTCTGCAAGGGATCGCGATGTTATCTCTGTGACTCCGCCGGGGAAGCCGTGGATGAACGTCACGGCCATTTCTGGATAAGCTGCCTTGGTGATGCTGGGAGAGATAAGGCCCATTCCCGCAACCAGGGACACAAATACCATGACAACCGAAAATCCTTTTCTCATTGCTTTCCTCCCTTCTGTAGATTCGTATTGGCAAAATTTGACCATAGAGGTCACAGTGCGGCATAGCCGCAATCAAAAAGAAATCCCCCCTCCTTCCTCGAGGGGAAGGGATAGGGGGCTAATGCTTAATAAAATCTCATACGTACAAAACACCAGCCTCATTATCTATGTAATTGAAAAAATGTCAAGATTTGAAAAACGGACGGGGAGGAAGAAGAGCGAAAAATTCAAACAAGATGGCAGGCGGCCCAGTGGTCCTGCTCGATCTGGCGAAGGGGGGGAACTTCTCTCTTACACAGGGGTATGCAATGGGGACAGCGGGGATGGAAGTTGCATCCGGAGGGAAGGGCGATGGGGCTGGGGATCTCTCCTTTCAGGATGATTCGATCACGGGTGGCTTCCACCCGTGGGTCTGGAATTGGCACAGCGGAGAGCAGGGCGATGGTATAAGGATGCTTGGCAAAACGGTAGAGATCATCCCGCCTGGCAATCTCCACAATCTTTCCCAGATACATGACGGCAACCCGATGGCTGATGTGGCGCACCACAGAAAGATCATGGGCGATGAATAAATAGGTGAGGTCAAACTCTTTCTGGAGATCTTCGAGAAGGTTGATGATCTGGGCCTGAATGGAAACGTCGAGGGCTGAAATGGGCTCATCGCAGACGATAAATTTGGGGCGGATGGAGAGCGCCCGGGCAATGCCCAATCTCTGGCGTTGCCCACCGCTGAATTCATGGGGATAACGGTTGGCCATGGAGGAATCCAGCCCCACGACCTGTAAGAGTTCAGCGATCTTGTCCTTCAGTTCTTTAGCCTTCATACGCGTATGGACTCGCAGGGGTTCGGCCACAATCTCTGCCGCGGTCATTCGCGGGTCGAGGGAATCGAAGGGGTCCTGGAAGATGAACTGCATCTTTTGCCTCAGAGAGCGGAGTTGCTCTTCCCGAATTTCGCCTAGCTTCACCCCTTCAAAAGAAACCTCTCCTGAGGTAGGATGGATCAACCGGGTAAGGCATCTGCCCAGGGTTGTCTTTCCGCACCCGCTCTCTCCCACCAGGCCGAGGGTCTCTCCCTGGCGGATGAAAAAATTTACCCCATCTACCGCCTTGATCTCCGCGACCTTGCGCTGGCGGACGATCCCTTTGGTGACCGGGAAATACATGGTTAATTTTTTGGCTTCGATCAGAATATTGTCTGTCATCTTGATTCCGCCATGTCGGCAAAGCAGGCAGCGTAGTGGTCCGAACCTACGGGCTTCAGTGCTGGCCTTTCCTGGGAACATATCTCCACTCGATAAGAGCACCTCGGGAAAAAGGAGCAGCCGGCGGGAAGACGGGTAAGATCCGGGGGTTGTCCGTGGATGGGTACCAGTCGTTCCTTGCGGGGTTGATCGAGCCTGGGCACAGAGGCTAACAGACCGATGGTATAGGGATGCCGGGGATGGCCATATACCTCGAAGGCTGGGCCCGATTCCACGATTCGTCCGGCATACATGACGGCCATCCGATTGACGTATCGGGCCACCACACCTAAATTGTGGGTGATCAGAATGACTGCCGTACCCAGCCGGGAGGTCAGTTCTTTGATGATTTCCAAAAGTTGGGCTTGAATGGTCACGTCCACGGCCGTCGTAGGCTCATCGGCGATGAGAAGTTTTGGGTTACAGCTGAGGGCCATGGCGATCATCACCCTCTGGCGCATCCCTCCGCTGAACTGGTGGGGATAATCGTCGATTCGGCTTTCGGCGTCGGGAATTCCTACCGTTTTCAAAAGCCGCATAACCTCCTCTCTGGCCTCCTTCCTGGCGAGGCTCCGGTGGAGTTCGAGAGCCTCCCCGATCTGGAGCCCGATGGTCAGAACTGGATTGAGAGAAGTCATGGGTTCTTGAAAAATCATGGCGATCCGATTTCCGCGAATGTCCTGGATTTCGTCTTCCGCCATCTTGAGGAGGTCTTTTCCCTCAAACAACACCGTTCCGCCAACGATCCTTCCGGGAGGATGGGGGATGAGGCGCAGGAGGGAAAGGGCGCTGACGCTCTTTCCGCAGCCACTTTCTCCCACGAGTCCTAAGGTCTCCCCTTCCTTGAGCTCATAGGAGATCCCGTCGACCGCTTTCACCACAGCGGCTTCCGTGTAAAAGTAAGTCTTTAAGTCTCTGACTTGCAGAAGGGGGCCCATTTATGTCTTCAACCTCGGATCCAGAGCATCCCTCAGCCCGTCCCCCAACAGATTGAATCCCAGTACGGTGATGAAGATCATCATTCCGGGAAACGTCGCTACGTGCGAGGCGACCCGAATGTAAAGTCTTCCTCCGTTGAGCATGGCTCCCCACTCGGGGGTAGGCGGGTTGACTCCCAATCCGAGAAACCCCAACCCGGCCGCCCAAAGGATGGCCGTGGCCATGTGGAGGGTCGATTGGACGATAATCGGCGAAAGGCTGTTGGGGAGGAGATGTTGGCGGATGATTTTAAAATCGCTGGCCCCGATCGATTTGGAAGCCTCCACGAATTGTCTGGCCTTGATGGCCAGTACCGAACTCCGGGCCAGGCGGGCATAGATCGGAATAGTGGAGATCCCCACAGCGATCATCACATTCGGGAGTCCCACGCCCAGCATCGCAATAAGCGTCAACGCCAGAAGGATTCCGGGAAAAGCGAGCATGGTATCAACGAACCGCTGAACGATAAAATCCACCTTTCCACCATAGTAGGCGGATACTACCCCCAGAGGAACGCCAACCAGCACGCCGATGGAGATCACCATGATCCCGATGAGTAAAGAAATGCGGGCGCCGTAAATGATCCGGCTCAGTATGCAACGGCCCAGTTCATCCCTTCCGAGGGGATAATCCCAGGAGGGGGTAGCCAGCATATCCCCCAGACTGTGTTCGATGGGGTCATGGGGTGCAAGAAGGGGAGCAAGGAGAGCGGAGATAAGAAAAGCCAGCACGATGATCAGGCCGATCAAGGCCGTGATCCTTTGGGAGAGGCGACGAAATACCTCCCAGAGAGGACTGTATTCCTTTGTTTCTGCCTTCGTTAGGTTTTGTTCCATCCCCGTTCAAATTCCAAACTACAAAATCCAACTGAGTTTCAGACGCCAATGGTCATTGATGGAAACGATTTCTTGAGATCTTGGTTCAATGGGATTCATTCGTTAGTCCAAAATTATATAGACGCTGAAGACCAGATCTCTCCTTCCCTCCCTCCTTCGACAAGCTCAGGATGGTGAGCATGCCGAACCATTTACCAAAGGGAGGTCGAAGCGACTCTGCGCGAAGACTCGCTACGAGAATTCCCCTCTTTGGAAAAGTCGAAAAGAGTCGGAACGACTGTCGTACCGACACCCGACCACGGGAGGGGTAGGGGAGATTTTTGGGAGGATAGCCTGCTCAATTATGGACTCCTTAGTATTTGGGATTTGGGGTCTGTCATTTGGCGCTTCATTCACAAAAAATTAATGGTATCGGATCCGCGGGTCCAGGTAGGCATACAGAATATCTACGATCAGGTTGACGAAGATGAACATCGTGGCCACTGCCAGTACTACTCCCTGGACCACGGGATAGTCGCGGGCCAGAATGGCCTCCACCAGAAGTCGCCCGATCCCTGGCCAGGCAAAGACGATTTCGGTGAGAACCGCTCCGCCCAATAATATCCCGGTCTGCAGCCCGATGACCGTTACCACAGGGATGAGGGCGTTTTTCAAGGCGTGTCGCGAGATCACCAGATTTTCTTTCAATCCCTTGGCCCTGGCGGTGCGGATGTAGTCGAGCCGGATCACTTCCAGCATGCTGGAACGGGTCATGCGGGCAATGATCGCCATAGAAGTCGCCCCCAGCGTAATGGCCGGCAGGATTAAATGTTTAAAACTCTCTGCTCCCACGGCCGGCAACCATTCCAGTTTGATGGAGAAAAGAAGCATCAGCATCAACCCCAGCCAGAAGACCGGCATGGACAATCCAAACAAGGCGACGAGCATACTGAGGTAATCGAACTTGGAATTCTGCCTCACTCCAGCGATGATCCCAGCCAATACTCCCAATACCGTAGCGATTAGGATACTGGCAGAGGCTAATAAAAGAGTATTGGGAAGGCGGGCCATGATTTCATGGGTAACCGGAAGGGCGGTGCGAGTAGAGGTTCCTAAATCTCCCTGGAAAATATTGCCCATAAAAATGAAGTATTGGGTTACGGGATGTTTATCCAGCCCGAGTTGGGCCCGAATCTGTTCCACCTGGTCTTTGGTAGCGTGCGGGCCGGCCATGACCATTCCCGGATCTCCCGGGATGATGCGAACCATGGTGAAGATGATCAATGAAACCCCGAGAAGAACAGGGAGCATGATCAATAGTCTGCGGATGATATACTGTCCGGTCATTCTCTATCCATCGCTCAGGATAACAGAAGGGGTCAACCCTTCGCTTGGCAAAAGCCTACCAGGAAAAGTCGGCCCCTTCTATGACCTATCTTAGGTTGGAGATCTTTATTCTATCCGGGCTTCCTTGGAAATTACCCGCTCTGTTGGATGCACCACCAGGCCCTTCACCTTGGCATTGACCCCAGTAATCTGAACCTCGCTGTGGAGGAAGAGCCAGGGGGCATCATCCATGATAATTTCCATGGCCTCTTTGTAGATTTTTTTCCGCTGTTCGGTATCTGCAGTCTTTCTCCCTGCTTCCAGTAACTCATCAACCTTCTCGTTCTTGTAAAAGGAAGCGGCCATCCCTTTCTTGGGCCATTCCCCAGAATGAAAGAGGGAAAGGAGGCCATAATCAGCATCTCCAGTCACCGTGCCCCATCCCAAAACATACAGTTTGTGTTCCACGACCTCTTTATCCCGGAGGATAAACGGAAGATAAGTGGCCCAATCCATCATCCTGATCTCTGCCTTTACCCCTACCTTCAGCAGGTCCGCCGCTACAGCGGTGGCTGCGGAGACATCCATGTAATACCGACCTACGGCAGGGTGGAGGGTGGTCTCAAATCCCTTGGGGAAACCTGCTTCAGCCAAGAGAGCCTTGGCTTTTTCCACGCTGTATTCGTAAGATTTAATGGAGGTGTAGCCAAAGACGCCAGGGCTGATGGGGGCATCGGAAACACGTCCCACTCCGCCCAAAATGTGCTTCACAATGGCCTGCTTGTTCACGGCATAGTTCAGGGCCTGCCTTACTCTTTTGTCCGTGAAAGGTTGCTTCAAACAGTTGAAACCCATGTAGATCGTCCGGACGCTGGGGGTTTCCACGATCGTGAGTTTACGATTGGCCTTGATTCGGGGAATATCGAAGGGAGGAATCCGAACGGCCACGTGAACCTCACCTGTTTCGAGGGCCACCACTCGGGAGGCATCATCCGGGATTACTTTGTATGTTACTTCGGAAAGGATCGCTTTCTTCCCCCAGTAAGCATCGTTTCGGACCATGACCAATCTGTTCCCGGGTACCCATTCTTTAAAGAGGAAAGGACCAGTCCCCACCGGCTGGGTCAGAGGCTTATCCCAGGATTTTTTTAAGGCAGCGGGGCTCTGGATGCCGTTGGTGCTGTGGGTCAGGTTTCTCAGCATGGGGGCAAAGGGAGCCTTGGCTGTAATCTTCACGGTATATTCATCCACGACCGTAACCGAAGCGATCTGAGCCACCAAGAAGCCAAATTTTGTCGCAGCTTTGGGGTCGAGGCGGCGGTCGAAATTGACCTTCACTGCCTCGGCGTTCAGAGGTTCACCATCATGAAATTTGACTCCCTTCCTCAATTTTAAAGTGTATTCTGTGGCGTCGGATGAGGCCTCCCACTTTTCCACCAGTTTGGGAACGATCTCCCCCTTGGGAGTGAGTTCAAGAAGCGGCTCCACCATATGTTCCATGATGGAGGCTGTGGGAGAATCGATCACATGATGGGTATCCATGGTTAAGGCGTCCGTTCCCTGGGCAATGATGAGTTTCTGAGGTACTGCTGGCTTGGGCTTCGCCGCCGGCTTTTTCTGCGCCCATGAGTTATCCACCAAAGCCACAGTGAAAAAGAAGAGACTAAAGAGAAATAAAACGCCTTAAATCAGAAATCTTTTCCTCTGGATTTTCTTCATCTTTCCCCCTCCCTTCTAAATTTTTGTTAATATTTTTGCCAATTTTCCCTTCTTCATTTTGCTTTCTCGTTTTCCGTTCTTAACTCCTGACTCGTAACTCTTTCTTCCCCCTCCTTTCTTTTCCAAATCGGGACCGTGTCCCTTTCTCGCCGACAAAAGTAGGAATGCTCCAATTTATCGAAATTGCCACCTCCCGTCAAGAGCTACTAAGTCCTTGCCCCGGTTTTTCATGAGCCTATGGTTTTTGATATACAAGGCAGTGATCCTTCCCTGGCACCGGGCGAGACCAAGTAAAGCAAATCCCGCTATACCGGGACAGAACTGAAAAGGAAACTCCTGTGGGCTTTTTAGCAGCTTATATGACGAGCGGAGCGACAAAGCAATCCCGGTTCTCGAGGGCAAAATGAATCAGCGACTTTCATTGCCAATTTGGGCAGGATAGAATAAATTAGGCATTGCTTCTGCTCGAAGACTCTTTCGTTGTCTAAGAATTCTCTCTATTTACTATAATTCCCTGGCCTATCAGCGATAATACTGCGCAAAACTCCTATATTGGTGATTTCGACCTCCACTTGATCCCCGGCAGTCAGTACACCCTTGGAGCCTCCAGGCGTTCCGGTAGCAATAACGTCGCCTGGGTCGAGGGTGATAGAATCTGAGATAAATTCTACAATTTCGGGAATCTTAAACACCATCTCGCCTGTAGAGGCCTCCTGAACAATTTTTCCATTCACTCGAACTATTATTGTCAGATTGTGAGGATCCCTTATTTCATCTTTCAGTGCTAAGCACGGTCCCATCGGTAGAGAAGTATCGAAAGCCTTGGCCTGAAACCAATCAAATAAACCCGGGATATTTGTCTTCCCAAGGTCACGGGCTGACATGTCGTTGACAGCGGTGTAGCCAATTATGACTTCGTAAGCTCTTTCTCGCGGCACACCTCGGCAACGCTGCCCGATAACTATGGCGAGCTCGCCTTCGAATATAAAATTTTGGCTCCTCGGAGGACGAAAGACGCTATCATTTGTTCCTACTACTGGCCATAAGCCCGGTTTAATAAAAACATATGGCTTTTCCGGAACAGGTCTACTTCTCTCTGCAGCATGATCTAAGTAGTTGAGTGCCAAACACAGAATTTTCGGGGGTCTGGGCACGGGTGGACGAAGGCGGACTTCGGCAGAGCTATAAGATATTACATTGCCCGCAACCCCTCTAACCATTCCCACCTTTTCAAGTAGACTCTTAGCCCACTCTGCCACCTCGCCTGCCGCTCTTATAGCGGCTTCTCCTTGGTTCAAAAAATTCATCATATCAGAAGGCAGGACAGGGATATTCTTTTGGTTCCTTTCTTCGTATGCCTCTCGTGCTAACGCCAGATCTACTATCTTTCCAGCAATCCATATACCAAGCCTTTCACAGCCCGGAGCAGGTTCATATGTTACCAATCTCATTGCTGCCCTCCTTCTTAGCTGGCCTTCCCTTGGCGGGCAAAAGATTAATATTTCAGCACACCGCGAGATAAAAAGATATCATTAATCATCTTGCAATATTCAGAGTATTTATCAGATTTCTGCACTTCCAGATGTCGTGGCCTTGGTAAATCAATATCTACAACTCTATCAATTTGGCCAGGCCGGGGAGTCATAACAATGATTTTATCGCCTAGGAGGATAGCTTCTGCTACGCTGTGCGTAATGAATAGCACGGTTTTCTTCTTTTTGAGCCATATTTTTTCAATATCTATCCTCATTTGTTCTCGCGTGAGCGCATCCAGAGACCCGAGAGCTTCATCCATCAGAAGCAGGGGAGGGTCATGGATAAGAGCTCGGCATATGGAAACCCTTTGACGCATTCCTCCTGAGAGCTCAAAAGGGTACTTATTCTCGAATCCAGAGAGTCCAACAGATTCAAACAATTCCATGGCCTTTGTCAGGTAAATGGGCCGATCCAGCTTGCGAAACTCGACTTGGAGCATTACATTGTCGATTGCCGTTCGCCAGTCCAAAAGTATATGGTCCTGGAATACGATTCCAATATCCGTCTGCGCCCCTGCAACATTCCTTCCGTTTACCTGGACGGTTCCTTCGGTATTGGGGATAAGGCCAGCGATAATAAGCAACAGACTGCTTTTCCCACATCCGCTTGGCCCTACCACACATACGAATTCCCCTTCCTTAACCGTTAGGGAAACATCCTGAAGAGCGAGGATTTCTCCATCCCGTGTTAAAAATTTTTTGCTGAGATGCAAGACTTTGATTATATCCACTGGGTTCAGCTGGTATTTAGATTCCCCATTTTAGCGGAGCGTCTTATCTCTTCTCCCCTTCTGGAAGAAAGAGGAGTAGATATTTAGGGGATGAACTCATTCGTGTGGAAGTCCCGCCAGATTTTGTCTGTTTTTATTCTTAGGGCCTCTATCGTAGCTTCTACATCGCCTGGATTTCCGAAGCCATAGCGAACCGGTCTTCGGAATTTAAGCAGCTCAAAATGGTCTTTTAGCTGATTGATAAAAACTTTCCGGTCACGTTCCGGATATGTTTTCATAAACATATCAACGACTGCTTCCGGGCCTTCTTTTTCTGCTACCAACATCCCCTTCAGTGTTGCCGCTACAAATCGGCGCACCAGATCCGGCCTCTTCGCTACTGTGTCTTGGTGAGCAATAACGGACATACCCAGGGAGATAACCCCCATTTCACTAAATGGTATGAATTGGGGGTCGTATCCTTTAGCTCTCATAATCACGGGTTGATCAGTGATTGAGCCAATTAGAGCGTCCACTTTCCCCTGCATCAAAGCAACCGGTTTGGATGCGGCATCCATAAGAACTTTCTTTATCTTGCTCTCATCCAGATTATTCTTGGCGATAATACCGGGAAGAAACCGTGACGGGGCATCATCAGGAGTTACGGCGATGCTTTTTCCCTCCAGATCCCTGGCGGTCTTAATATTCGTCCCTTTAAGGAAACAAACCCCATATCCATCATCTTGTCTGAGTATGGCAACTGAGATTATGGGTATACCCTTGGCAATTGCCGGATAAATAGAACTTGAACTAGCGAGTCCAAAATCATTTGATTTATTTCCCACTAATTGACAGGCCAATCCTGAGCCCCGTCCTTCCAGGATTTCTACGTCAATCCCATTTTCCTTGTAATATCCTCTTTCTTTGGCAAAGAAATAGGGGGTTTGGCTTCCGATCCAATACCAGTTCATTCTAAAGGTCACTTTATCCAGAGGGCTGGCGGACGCTGTTGCGGGAAAGGAAATAGTGACCAAGCTTAAGATCAGACCCATGATTAGGATTTTGGCTATCCCCTTTGATATTAATAGCATCTCGAATCCTCCTTTTCTTTTATTGGAATTCCTTTGAGCATTGGTATATATTGGCGGTTCCTCACCTGGCTTCCATAGAACGCTTGGAGACATGCCAGGGGATCGCAATTTTTTCTGCTATTTCCACAATATAATAGAAAATTAGACCCACAGCTATGAGTACGAGGAGTACGGCGAAGAAGAACTCCGTATTCAGGTCCCCTTTGGCGACAAGAAGCAGATAACCCAAACCATCCGAGGCTCCCACAAATTCAGCCACGATCGCCCCGATGGTAGCCTGGATTGCTGAAAGCTTTAGGCCGCTGAAAATATAAGGAAGGGCACTGGGGATTTTGATTTTGACCAGAGAATCAAGGGGCCTGCTTCCCATGGAAAGGGAAAGATATCTCACTTCCTGGCTGATAGAATTGAAACCCAGGATAGAATTCACCACGATGGGGAAGAAGCAGATCAGGAAGGTAAGCAGCAGTCTGGGTTTAAAGTCAAATCCCATCCAGATGACGAAGAGGGGTCCTAAGGCGATTTTGGGAATAAGCTGTGAGAACACGATGAGGGGGTAGATCGTTTGGTTGAAAAACTTAGAAGAAGAAATGGCCAAGGCAAGGGGAATCCCCAAGATGATCGCTGCCCCAAATCCACCCAGAATGATTGTCGCAGTGATGATCGCATTCTTGAATATTGTATTTCCTAAAGGGAAGAAGGAGTAGAAGATTTCCACCGGAGCAGGAAGGATCCATTTGGGGACCTTTAAAGCCGGGACCAATATCTGCCAAAGGAGAATTATACTCGAGAAAGTTAGAAATGTCTGCCAATACTTTTGGGTAGATCCTTTCCTCATGACATATCCTCGGGCGGTTCCCCTAACTGCGCATCTTCCAATTTTTGGCGTTGATCCTAAAGGACTTTAACCTATGCTGTATCCTTAAGGGAGATTGCTTCTTGGGGACATACGTAGTAGCACGTGCGGCATCCCTCACAGTAATCTTTGTCTATCTTCGCTATTTTAGATAGGGTAATCGCTTGGTTGGGGCAGGCCTTGATACATTTTTCACAGGCGTTGCATAGCCCTTCATCTACTACGGGCACCCACTGAGGGATATCTTTAACTTGGGCATGTTCCAGTAGCTTCAGGGTACCCTGAAAATCGCCAATCTTTTGATATCCTTTGCGCCCCATCCAACTGCGAATCTCTTTTTCAATGCGCTCAGCGACTGCAACGCCTTCGAGAATAACATGAGCGCACATCTCTGCGGCATTCGCCCCAGCGATAAGGTAACCCACGACATCGGCCCCGAACCGAATCCCCCCCGATGGTATAATTGGCACAGTCACAGGAATGGCGTCAGAAAATTCCTCAGAAGAGCCCTGATAAACGTAGGTAATAGGCCGGTTGGCATTACGCATGCGGAAGATCAAGCCATTCATGATAGGGACTGACCAGGGGCCACCAATTCCAGGCCCTCTCCAAACCGGATCCTTCTCGCGATCAATGTCAATGGGAATCGATACCCAACGAGTAACCGGTACTACGCCATCAGCTCCGGATTTTTGGGCAATACCCGCCATAGCAATGGTGTCGCAGCAGTCCACGGGAATTTTTGCGAAAATTGGAAGCTCAGTTATTTCTTTAGTGACCTTTATCGGCATCTCCAGATATTTTTTGGGTTCCTTCATCATGTATCGACCAGGTTCGGTAGCTGGACTGGGCCCTGTGTGTAACTGAATTGCATCTACCCCAGCTTCTGTCATTGCCTTGGCCTCAGCCTTCCATACCTCTTCACTGGATAAATTGCTTCCACACCAGCCAATACTCGCGATGACAGCGCAGTCATACCCTTTAGCGGCCTGGGTCATTTTCCGCACCTCCTCCGCCCATTCTTCCACGCTAGGAATCCGGGCAGCACCGCCAAAACCTAAGGCCACTTTTGGGTTCAAACGCTGTGCCGGTGCCCCAGTTGATTGAAAGGAGTAGAGGTTTTCGGTAAAGTTTTTGGTGGGGCCATAAATGTGCCAGAACCCCCTGGATGGAAGGCGGCGCTGATTAAGATGTTGAATGTGGAGGCTGCGAACGACAACAGCTCCGAAGCCGCCCTTCATACAATCAAGTACGGTAGGAAAATTTTTTGTGTTCGGGCCAGCAGCAGCGATTATCGGATTTTTTAGCTTGAGGCCGGAGATTTCTACGGTAAGATCAATCATCTTTTTCCTCCCATTTTTCACTGTCCTAACACTTGAATTCCTATTTCCAAGTTGCCAGCCTGCTTCGACTCTTGCTCGGTCATTACTTCGTTGAAATCGGGTTTTTTCCCTTAAGAGAGGAATCGATGGAGGCGAATGGTGAAGATACCAGAATCTAGCTACCTTCTGGGACGCCGTTTTCCTTCTTTTAAAGAGAAAAAAAGGATGTGCACCATAGCATAAACGATTTGTTTTCCCGTTACCGGAACATCGTCTAAAAATTTGGCATCCAATATAAACTGGAACCGAATTGGGTGTCAATAAGAAAAGTCGGCTTGCCACCCTTCAATTTTGGAATGGGCCTCCAGCCCAGGCCGCCCCTCAGGGCCCGGCAATCCGGGTCCGGGTGGGAGGGCGGTCACTTGGCCGCATAAGGCAGCTCTCTTTCTATGGGACGAGCCGGGCTTATCGATTATGGCCCGTCTTTCCCTTTCCCCCCGGCCTCTCATCGCGGAACTCAACCCGGGAGACCCGGGGAAACTTATCTCCCGCCGATGCGGCCGCGCTCACCCCCTCCCACCCGGACCAGCCAGCGACTGTGCATTTATTACCTAAAAGGCAAAGTGAAGGGGGGCACCCCATCTATTGCTTGCTAATCCACCCACAGAGCTCATCTTGAGATCTGAGAGATGGTTGGGTTAAAGGGGACAATTTCGCAGCTGGATACGGGATGAATGAAAAGATGAGAAAGGCCAAAAGAGGCAAGAAGAGGATGATTTGAAGGGTTAAGGTAACTCCCCATTGGTCGGCCACCCATCCTAAAACCGTAGTTGTGATCCCTCCAATACCCATTGCCAGACCCAGAACCAACCCCGAGGCCATTCCCAGATTCTGGGGCATGAAGCTCTGTGCCATAGCCATGGTCACAGAGTTAGAGGAAATGATGAGTAGACCGGCGACGGAAAAGAAGATCAGAGAAAGGGTTCCACTGGTGAAATAGAAAAGATAAAGGAATAGGGAACTCAACCCCAGGGACAAGAGGACAGTTTTTTTGTAGCCATACCGATCGGCTAAAGGGCCCCCCGCTATGACGCCAATCGTTCCGGCCAGTAGAAACGTCGAGAGATACTTTCCGGCACTCAACGGGTCGCGGTGCAAAATGTTTATGAAATAGAAAGGAACAAAAGTCAAGAGGCCCAGCCGCGTGGCCGCTCTGAGCACCACGGCTGTTAAGAGCAGGCCCATGGGCAGAAAGCTTTTCCCGAGGGAAAGAGATTTTTCTGCCTCTCTTGCCTGACGGGTGGAGAAGCTCTCTTTGGCCTTCCAGTGTGGGGTGGCGAGGAAGATAACCGTCATGGCGATGCCGGGAAGAGAAAACCAGAGAGAACCTTTCAGGCCAAAATGCATAAATAATAATGTAGCCATGATAGGTCCTAAGGCAAATCCCAAGTTCCCCCCGAAATGAAAGAAGGATATGGTTGTAGCTTTATTCCTTTCACTTAAAAAATTTACCGTTTTGAATCCCTCCGGGTGGTAGATGGCCTGTCCGATGCCGCTTAGGGCTGCGAAGGGCAGAATCCAGGCGTAAGATGGGCCAACTCCCAAAAGAGCCATACCTAAAGAGGCGATGAGGGGACCAGTGGGAAGGAGCCATTTGCCAGACCAGCGGTCGGAAAAATAGCCAAAAGCGGGCTGGATGACCGAAGAAGTTACGTTGAAAACCAGAATGATCGAAGCTGTCATGGCGTAGGAGAGGCCGAGGGAATCTTTAATGAAGGGAAGAAAGGCAGGCAATGCGCCGGTGTTGATGTCCGTAACAAAATGTCCAGCGGTCAAGAGAATGAGGGCTTTCAAGTTCACCATGAAATACTAACCTTCTCTGAGGCATAAAAGTCAAGATAAATTTTCGTAATCTTCTTGAAATTGTTCGGGAAAACCCCTCGGCCTTTTAGGTCATCTAAAAAAAAGAAGGAGAAGGTAAATAAGGAGGAAATTATGCCGATACTTATATTGTGAAAAAGTGGTTGATTTTCTCTGGGACATTGTTGCTATATTTGCCCCTGTTAGCCGAGGTAAGAGCATCCACACCTATTCTTTTATATCATCGCATTGGGCCTGTGGTTGCCGATCGCATGACGGTCACCACCACCGTTTTCGAATCCCATCTTCAGTATCTTCATGACCATAGCTACACAGTAATACCCCTCAGGGATTTGGTGGATCGTTATCTCAGGAGAAGCCTCACGCCAGACGGGCGACTGGTAGCGATCTGTGCTGATGATGGCCATAGATCGGTTTATACCGATCTATTCCCACTGGTGATGAAATATCATATTCACGTAACGCTTTTCTTGTATCCTTCTGCCATATCTAACGCCTCGTATGCGATGACCTGGGATCAACTCCGGGAGCTGAAAAAAACCGGGCTTTTTGATTTCCAGTCTCACTCGTACTGGCATCCGAACTTTAAACAGGACAAAGAGAGGCTGAAATCAATGGCATATGAAAGATTTGTGGAGATGCAGTTCAAAAAATCAAAAGAGATATTGGAGAAAGAGCTTAAAGGCAAAGTGGATATGCTGGCCTGGCCCTTTGGCATCTACGATGACCGGCTTATAAAGAAAGCGGTTGAGGCGGGATATGTTGCGGCGTTCACCATCGAACGGCATCAGGCCAGCCCATCTCATTCTATTATGGCCCTCCCACGCTTTCTTTTGACCAATTCCGATAGGGGGAAGGCTTTTGAGAGAATCATCGGATCCAACTCCAGGGGAAAATGAGATGCTTTTGAATAGATGGTATAGAGAATTTAAAATGATCTGGTTTATGGTACCTTTCTTGTTAGCACCGGGGCAGGCAGCGGGATATGCGACTATAAGAGTAGTGGATTTTTTCACGGGCGAATCGATAAAGGGGGCCTTGGTTACTTTGAACAATGGAGTTGTACCCGCGGACGGCAATAACAAGTTTATCGAGCCATCAACGGGTGGTAAATTAAGGGTGAGGGCGCATGGATACATGATCACAGAGCAGGTCATCACTCCTCCATCTGTTCCAACGCTTCGCTCCATAAGGCTGATCCCTTTCCATCCCAAAGCCCTCTATCTTTCCTTCTATGGCATAGGGGAGAGATCCCTGCGAGAATCTGCCCTTAAGCTCATACAAGAGACCGAACTGAATGCCTTAGTCATAGATGTCAAAGGCGATAGGGGCATGATTTCCTATAAAAGCTCAATCCCCCTGGCTTCAGAAATTGGCGCCCAACGAATCATCACAGTAAGAGATATAGAGGGCTTGATAAAATCCTTGAAAGGAAAGGGCATATATACTATCGCCAGGATCGTAGTTTTTAAGGACAACCTTCTGGCTCTGGGCAAGTCCGATTTAGCAGTGCGAACTCAGAGGGGGGAGATATGGCGGGATCGGGAAAATCTGGCCTGGGTAGATCCATTCAAAAAGGAAGTCTGGGATTACAACATCAATATTGCCGTAGAGGCCGCGCAGTATGGATTTGATGAGATCCAGTTCGACTATGTTCGCTTTCCCGATGCCTCTGCACCTCGATTTTCCATGGCTAACATAGAAGAAAACAGGGTAATGGCCATCTCCGGGTTTCTCACGGAGGCGAGACAAAGGCTCATCCCTTATAATGTCTTTCTGGCTACCGACATCTTCGGGTACGTTTGCTGGAATTTCAACGATACATTCGTGGGGCAAAGACTCGATGCTCTCGTACCACACGTCGATTACCTCTCCCCCATGCTTTACCCCTCGGGATTTCAATACGGGATACCGGGTTATCGCATTCCTGTGGGGAACCCCTACGAAATTGTTTACCTCTCCCTTAAAAGAGCCCAGGAGCGCACAAATCTTCCCTCCATTCGCTTTCGACCCTGGCTCCAAGCATTCAGAGACTATGCCTTTGACCGGAGGCCTTTTAATGGGAAAGAGATAAGGGACCAGATCGAGGCAGCCGGGAAATTTGGTTCTCAAGGTTGGATGCTCTGGAATCCGGGGAACATCTATTCCGCCCAGGGGCTAAAGAAAGGAGAGCCGTTAGCCTGGCTAACAAATCTTGTTCCCCACCCCAAAATCTAATAAGATATATAAAGATAGGGAACTTAAACGCAATAAACCTTCAAAGGGCTGCAAGCGTATGAGGCGATTGAGCAAGGTTCTTCCCCTACTGGTATTATGCTGGGTGATGCAACCCCGGGTGGAGCCTTTGGCCTATTCCTCTCCAGTATTGCCCGCAGAGCAGCTAATGCCCATTGCCCATATTGTTAAAAAGGCCATTCGCGCTGGCCAGATCCCTGGAGCCGTGATTTTAGTCGGAAACCAGGGTAAGGTTGTTTACCGTGAAGCCTTCGGCTACCGAGTAACAAGGCCGAAAAAGCTGCCCATGGCTCCCAATACCATCTTTGACGTAGCTTCTCTCACCAAGGTTATCGCTACCACCACCGCTCTGATGCAGTTAGTGGAGAGGGGGAAATTAGATCTCGAAGACCCAATATGCAGATATTGGCCGGAGTTCAAAATCAATGGCAAGGAGCGGATTACCGTCCGTGACGTGCTTACCCATTACTCAGGGCTCCGACCTGCTCTGAGGCTGAAGCCGGCTTGGTCGGGTTATGAAACAGCGCTTAAGAAGATTGTGGCAGAGAAACCCATATCTCCTCCGGGAAAACACTTTGTGTATAGCGACATTAATTTTGTCATACTGGGTGAGCTCATCCAGCGGATTTCTGGAAAATCCCTCGAGGTATACTGCCGTGATCACATCTTCAAGCCCTTAGGGATGAAGGACACCTGCTTCAAGCCGGCGCGTGATCAGCGTAAGCGCGTAGCCCCCACCGAGGGGGGTAAAATCGGAGAAGTTCATGACTCGATGGCTTACAGGATGGGTGGCATTGCTGGCCACGCCGGTCTTTTCTCCACTGCCGATGACCTTTCGATCTTCGCCCAGATGCTCCTCGACGGAGGCCGCACCCAAAATGCGCAGATTCTCAGCCTGCTCATGGTTGAGAAGATGACCATGCCCCAATCCCCACCTGACAAAATACCTTGGAAGGGACTTGGCTGGGATATTGACTCGCCTTTTGGCTCGAATCGGAATGAATTGCTCTCAGCAGGTTCTTTTGGACACAAAGGCTTCACTGGGACAGGGATCTGGATCGATCCTGTTTCCAAAACTTATATCATTATCCTGACCAACCGGGTTTACCCGGGTGGCCAAGGTGATGCCGACCCACTGCGGGCTCAAGTCATTTCCCTCGTAGGCGAGGCCATTGGAGAGGTTTCAGAGGAGCAGGTCTTGGCCAGCAGGCCTTCCCTCAGGGAACATTTTGAGAAGATGAAGGAATACCCCGGGAGGTTACAGACAGGAATTGATGTTCTGGTGGCCAAAAGGTTTGCCCCCCTTATTGGCATGAGTGTGGGACTCATTACCAACCATTCGGGTCTCGATGCGGAAGGACGGCGCACCATAGACCTTTTTTACAAAGCCCTTGGAGTAAAACTCAGGGCGATATTCAGCCCAGAACATGGCCCTTATGGCAAGGAGGAAATAAAGATCCCTTCGACCAAGGATCCCTTCACAGGGCTGCCGGTTTACAGCCTATATGGGGATAACCTGCGTCCGACCCCCGAAATGCTCAATGGCCTGGATGTGTTAGTTTTTGACGTCCAAGACGTGGGGGTGCGCTTTTACACGTATATAACCACCATGGGTTACGCCATGGAAGCTGCGGCCGAGAAAGGAATCGCTTTTTGGGTCCTCGACCGGCCTAATCCCATCACCGGTTCTCTGGTTCAGGGTCCCATCCTGGAAGAAGACCTGAAATCTTTTACCGGTTATTTTCCTCTGCCCATCCGGCATGGCATGACGGCGGGGGAACTGGCGAAGTTATTCAACAGGGAAAAGAAGATTGGCGCGAAGTTGCAGGTCATCAAGATGACCGGTTACAAACGCACCGATTGGTATGATGAGATTGGCCGGCCATGGGTAAACCCTTCCCCAAACTTGCGCACCCTCACGCAAACGATCCTCTATCCGGGGGTGGCGATGGCCGAGGGGGCAAACGTGAGCGTGGGCAGGGGGACCAAATCGCCCTTTGAACTTCTCGGGTCTCCCTGGATCAACGCCCAAGAACTCGCGCAGTTTCTGAATAACCGTAAGATTGCTGGCGTCAGGTTTATGCCCGTGCGCTTCATACCGAGCAGCCATCGGTTTAAGAATCAAGTGTGTGACGGGGTGCAGATCATCCTGACCGACCGCCTGGCACTGGACTCTGCTGTCTTGGGGATCGAAATCCTAAGCGCCCTGTACCAGCTTTACCCGAAAGATCTGGAGATCGATAAGACGCTACCTCTGGTAGGGGCCCGCTGGGTTTTGCAGGCCATAAAGGATGGGAAAGATCCGCACTCCATCCTGCGCAGCTGGCAGGGGTCTCTGGAGCAGTTCTGCAGGCTGCGGTCGAAATATTTGCTTTATAAGAATTGAAAAAAAGCGGGGTCGGGTCTTTGGAAATTAGGAGAGGAGGAAGAATAGTTATGGGGAGAAAAGAAAAAGCCCTTTTAAGCTGGGCAAAAATCATCGTTTTGATTTTTTTCTTAGTTTCCGCCTGTGCCACAAAAAGATATTGGGGGCCAACTATGGGGCGGTCGGCCGATTCTCAGTTCACTCCGGCCGATGCTCTGGAGAAAGCACTGAAATCTGCCTCCTTCGACCGGTATCGCGGAAAGACCGTCTGGATTGAGGTATATTCCCTTACGGAACGCACGGGGGAAGATAGCCCTGAGGAACGCTTCCTGCGTTCCTGGCTGGGGGAAAAACTCGTAGCCCATGGAGCTCGCCTGGCTAACTCCGTAAACCAATCAGAGATCCTTCTGGATGTCAAAGCCAGGGTTTTTGGGATTCACCAAACCCGGAGGGATTTTATCCTCCTGCTTTATATAGAGTTGACCGATGGAATTGTGGACCTGCACTTGACCGCCTATGAACAAGAATCGGGAAAAATTCTGCATACGGAAGACCTGAAGGGCGAGGCGAAGTACAGAGAATACTACATCCTCTACATCTTTGGTCCGATCAAATCCCTCAAGTAGGGGAATGGACGATGAAGAAAATCTTAGCTGTGGTCTTCGTTCTCCTCCCGGCCTGCGCCACCGTAGATTACACTGCGCCAGGCCAGGGAACTTCTGCGGAACTACAATCGATCCTGGCTAAATCCTTAGAAGAGAATATGAAGGAAATCCCCTTTGACCCTGAAGGGAAAAAGGTGGATCTTCAGGTGCACGCCTCAGGAGGTTATCAGAATTCTCTCGGTCTGGAAGGGTACGTGAAGAGCCTTTTCCGCGAGTGGATCTTGAGCAAAGGGGGAAAGCTCGATCAAGGACAATTCCAGATGGCAGTTTTTTTACCGGTCCTGGGAGACACGGCTGTGCGACGGGACCTCAGCTACCAGTATATTCCTCTTTACTACAGCGAGAAGTTTCAGGCCACTGCTCGCATGATTGTGGTGATCAAAGATGCAGAAGGGAAGACGGTTAGGGTCTGGCAAAAAGCAGATGGGGCCGGATTATCGGATATTTACCTGATGCGGATTTTCGGCCCCTTCGACATTCCCCGCTAATCATTTACCGACCTAATATCTGCCGCGCCTCTTTGGGGGTCGCCACCTCCCGGTCCATCAGCTCGGCAATCTCCACTACCTTCCTGACCATTTGGGCATTGCTGGTCGCCAAAACATTCTTCCGGATGAAAAGGTTATCTTCGAACCCCACGCGAGCATGCCCACCGTTGATCATGGAGATCGCCGCAATCTGAAAATGCTGGGGGCCGATGCCGAAAGCATACCATAGGGCATCCCTGGGCAAATTGTTGCGCATATAAACCAGATTCTCCGTGGTCGCTTCGATCCCCCAGGGGATCCCCAGGCAAAGCTGGAAGAGAGGAGGCTTCTCCACCAGCCCCTGGCCGATCAAATGTTTGGCGATGCGGATGTGACCAATGTCGAAAACTTCCAGTTCAGGTTTAGTCCCCGCCTCTTTAATCATTCTGGCCATCTTCTCCACCACAGATACCAAATTGATGAAAGCGAAGGAGCCGAAGTTCAGAGTTCCTACATCCAGCGAACAGAGTTCCGGCTTTAATTTGACCACATGTTCGACGCGCTCCTCCGGGCTTTTTAGACCGGCGGTATCCCATGGACTTCCGGATGCTTGAAGATTGTACAGAAAACGACCGCCAGAACCGGTAGAAAGGTTGATCAGAATATCGCATTTATCGCGGATGCGATCAAATACTTCTTTATAGAGTTCAAATTTCATGGAAGGCTGGTAGGTTTTCGGGTCTCGGACGTGAATATGGCAGACCGATGCTCCGGCGTGGTAACTTTCGACGGCGCTTTCAGCGATTTCTTGCGGGGTCATGGGGGGGTAGGGAGATTTCTCCCGCGTGGTGATGCCTCCGATGAGGGCCACAGTAATGATCAACTTATCCATTTTGGCCTCCCCTGGTTCAGGAATTAGAACGGATGCTTTTGTATAAAATGAAATGAATCGGCGAGTCAAATGCAAAATTTTGAGATCGCCGGTTAAGCCTTGCTGGCCCTGGGCATCATAACTCGCAGTGCCTTCGGCAGGACCCAGAAGGCCTCGGGGGTATGCCCGAGCAGCTCTCCATCGCCATGAAATCTCAGCGGCGCCGAGGATTCGATGCTTACCCTCGTTGAAGAAAAAAACTGTGTCGCCGGGATGCTCTGAAACCCGAGAAAGGGGAAAAAAAGAGACCGCGCGAGAACATGGGATTTAGGGACGGCGGGGACCAAACAGATTTCCATCAATCCCCCTCTCATTTTCCCAGGAGGAGCGATCTTCAAGAAGAGGCCGTATCGCGGGATCTTTGTGAAAATGACCTGCCAGGCCGGCCCCTGGAAGCGGCGATGGCCTGCGGTGATGGAAACCCACGGAGGCTGGTACCTGAAAAACTCCAGGAGAGTGGCCAAAACATAGGGAGAGAGCCCCCTCCATTTCTTTTTCCAAGGGCTGACCCTCTCGATGACGGCCACGTCAAACCCTACTCCCCCAGCACCTGCAATGTAAGCTCCCGAGTGAGTTGCGATCACGTCCACCGCTCTCGGCTGACCTTTGGTCAGGAGCTCGAGGGCGCCGCTGAGGTCCAAAGGAATGTCCCAGTTTCGGGCCAGGTCATTGGCAGTCCCAAATGGAATGATCCCTAAGACTGGGGTGCGGTTTACCACAGCCGGAAGGAGAGAATGGATGGTGCCATCTCCCCCGCAGGCAACCAGAAGGTCAACCCCTTTTTTCTGGGCGCAGAAGGCGATAGTCCGGGCTTCATGGGGATGATGCGAGAGAGTGCATTCAGCAGAAAGGCCAAGGTCTTTGAACTTTTCCTCCAAAAAAGGGAATTTTTTTCCCCCTTTCCCCTTGCCCGCAGAGGAATTGACGATGACCTGGATTTTCACCCGGCCCTCAGAATAATGCTGGAATGGATTCCCCAGAAATATTTTCCCAGAAAATAAGCGGCGAAGAAAAGGAGAATGCCCAAGCTGAGCTTTTTCTTGTAGGCCTGGGAATAGGAAGCGCGCAGATTGAGATAGGTTCCCACCAGGCAGGCAATCAGGAAGAAGGGGTCCGTGAGGAAGATGACCCGGAGGGTGTAAGTCTGGTAGCTGAAAGGCCAGAAGAAGGCCATTCCCCAGTCGATGGTCAGATCCTCCAGCAAATGGAGAACGACCCCCAGGGTGCTGAAAGTCAAGAGGCGCTGGTAATTCTTGTAAGAGCCAAAAAAGTAAAAAAGGGAAGCGTTGAGAAAAATCAAGAGCGGAGTTGCCCAGAAGTTATGGGTGATGGTTTCATGGTAGCGGCTGTAAGAAGCGATGCCAAAGAGAAGGGAGAGAGAGTCGAGATCTGGGGCCAGGCTGGCGACCAATGCCGGGGGGAGTAATTTCTTCCTTTCCGGGCCTTGAGGAATCCATCCGGTAACGATCAGGGAGGTGCTAAAGATATGAGATGCCGGGTCCAAGAGTTTTAACCCGAGGGGATAATCTCTTCGGCCTTTTCTGTTGTATGCTGGGGTTTTGCCTTTTTCTTTTTTCGAGAATTAAGATAGTCTTTCGGCCGGAGTAAGAGATGGTAGAAGAGAATGCCGCTCAGAGCCAGAAAAAATTCGAGGATTCGTTCTTTAAAATTTGATCCGACAAAATCCAAATCAAATCCATCCTTCAGGGGGATTCATCTTTGCAGAGAATAGGTGATGTAGCGTCCCTTTTTTCCGATGATTATCTTATCCTCACGAGCCAGCCAGCCGATGGCCTGAAGAATCAGATTGGGGTCGGCCTTCACGCCTCTTTTCAACTGGCTGAGATTGGCTTCCCCTTTCTCATTCAGAAACTTCCATACCTTGCCAGCGGTCTCGCCGATGGAATGGATCATAGCTTCCTCCCCAAAATTTTCTATATTATAACCCCTCTTCCTTTATTGGGCCAATGATTTTTTGAGGATATTTCAGGGGAATTCCTGGTTTGTTATGTACATCGAGGCCGAACCCTCAGCCGCTACAGTGCCATCTTCCAACTCAGCTTTGGCGTAAGTCTCTATCAGTTTACGAGTTTTCTTTTTCACTTCGGCCGTAAGAAGAATTCTTTGACCGGTGCGGACAGTTTTGCGAATACGCATCTCCATTTTAGCAGTCATGCCCTTGATTCCCTGAAAATAGAGGACATAACCAAAGGCTTCATCCAGGCAAAGGGCGAGGAGGCCTCCGTGGAAGATGCCATTCCAGCTCTGATGGTGCGGCCCAGGGGTGAACTCGGCCTTGGCCTTTCCGTCCTCGAAGCGAAAAACCAGCTTCAGGCCGATGGGGTTTTCCTGGCCGCAAGCGAAACAGAGGTTGTATTTGTCCCGGGAAGCAATTTCCATTGAATATCCTTTTGCCACAGAGGACACAGAGGACGCAGAGGAATAAAAAAGCTAAGAAATCTAATCTCCATGATCAATTTGTATTTTAATTTCATTTTCTTCTCAGTGATCTCTGTGCTCTCAGTGGCAAATATGTAGTTCGTATTCAGCGTCCAGTGGGTTTTTTGGGAATGCGGCCGGTGTGGATGCACTCCGAACGCAGGCGGCGGCCCAGGATACGCTCGAGCATCTGGCCGATCTCCAGAACCCGGTCTACATCCACCCCTGTATCGATGCCCATCTCATCCATCATCACTACCATATCCTCGGTGCATACCAACCCGACGATGTTGGGGTCGGCATAGTAATATTTTCCGGTCCCGGCCACCGGACAATCATCCACAAAATTGGCCGGCTGCCCACCGATGCCCCCGAGAGTAGATTCAAAGTGAGTAATCCCAGCTTGCAGGGCGGCCAGGACATTGGCCAGACCCCATCCCCGGGTTACATGGAAATGGGCAACATGCAGGTCGGGGTTGGGAATTTCATCCAGCACCATGGAAAAGTATTCGTAGACTCTGTTCGGGGGTGCCGAGCCGTCATGGTCCGCATGTTCGATGTCATCAGCCCCGATGTCCAAAAAATGTTTGGTGGACTCCACTGCTTTGCGCAGTTCTGTTGGCCCTTCAATGGGGCAGCCCCAGATAGTGGAAACCGTGCCGCAGACTTTGATCCCAATCTCATGGGCTTTTTTGATATATTTTTCGCACATCTTCCAGTACTCTTCCAGAGAAGTTCCGGAATTTCGGCGGTGATGGGATTCGCTGGTGGAGACCATGAAGAGGATACGGTCAGGCCCGAAGCCCTTCTGACGGGCTTCGAAAGCTCGCTCTGCGGCCCTCTCGCGGATGGTCACGGCCGTAAGTTCCACATGTGGTAGTTGATCTTTAATCAGTTTGCTGCTGCGAATGGCCTGCAGAAGTTGGTCGGCGTCGGCGAATTGGGGCATGCCGATGGGGTTGCCCAGGTTGGTCACTTCCACCCGCCTAAATCCAGCCAAGATAAGTTGCTCCACGCACCAGAGTTTGGCCCGAGGGGAAATGGTTTTTTCTTCGTGTTGAAACCCGTCGCGAACCGTGATATCCCCCAGAACAACCTTTTTTGGATAGTTCATGGTTGCCATTTCTTCATTCTCCCATTTCTAATAACTAATTCGCAAAGCGCAGAGAGCATAGCGTATAGTGTTTCTACCCTTTGCGCTCTGCCCTATGCGCTTAGCGCCTTTTTATCGTCCTTGCCACAGGGGTGGACGTTTTTCGTTGAAGGCCCGGATTCCTTCCTGGCGGTCTTCTGTAACGAGGTTTACGTTAAAAGCCTCGATCTCAATCTGCATGCCTGTACGCAAGTCCACGTCCATTCCTAAGTCGATGGCCCTTTTGGCCTGGCGGACAGCAATGGGAGCGTTGGCCAGTATCTCTTCGGCCATCTGCCAAACAGCTTCATCGACCTGTTCGACCGGCACGATTTTGTTGACTATGCCCAGAGCGCAGGCTTCCTGGGCACTGATCCTTTTGCCGGTGAAAATCATTTCTTTGGCTCGGTTTTTCCCGATGAGCCGGGGAAGGTTTTGCGTTCCGCCGCCCCCTGGAATCAGACCAACGCGGACCTCAGGAAGACCAAAGTGCGCGTTCTCCCCGGCGATGATAATATCCGCCATGAGGGCCAATTCAAATCCTCCTCCCAAGGCAAAACCCTTGACTCCTGCGACCAGAGGCTGGGGGAGATCTCTGAGAGCCGCAAAGGCCTTGGCAAAGAGGACGCGCTGGCGGGCAATTTGTTCGGGGGACATGTCCCTGCGCTCCTTGAGGTCAGCACCCACCCCGAAGGCTTTGTCCGTTGTAGAAGAGAGGCCCACAACCCATATATCCGGGTTAAGGGCTAATTCCTGAGCCGCGGAAGTCAACTCCTTGGCCATCTGGGTGTTGAGGGCGTTTAAGGCCTCTGGCCGGTTGAGCTTGATCCAGCAGAAATGATTTTTTTTCTTAAGGATGATCGTTTCCCATTCTGTTTCCATTCTCTTTTCTCCTCGGGTGAGAAAATCTAACCACAGAGCTCACAGCGCGGCATAGCCGCAACCAAAACAAAACTTATAAGCTGGAACTGAGCATGACCAACTGGCCGCGATAGAACTATTAAAATCCCCCCTTCCCCCCTTTGATAAAGGGGGGTTGGGAGGATTTCTCTGGGACCTCTGTGGTTTCTTTTATGCCGATCAACTCAGGTCTCGAAAGTCGCTGGGAACTTTCAGTCGCGGACGGTTGGCCTTCTTGACTCCTAAGGCATCGTCAGCGATGAGGAGTCGCATAATATTGGCCGTCCCTTCGCCGACCTGATAGAGCTTGGAGTCGCGGTAATATTTTTCCACGGGAAGTTCCAGGGAGTACCCCATTCCTCCATGGATCTCCATGGCCCACCCCGCAGCCCGCACCGCTGCTTCCCCCGCAAAGTACTTGGCAATAGCAATCTCTCGAGTGAAAGGCCTTCCCTGGTCATTTAACCAGGCCCCCCTCCGGACCAGGAATCGGGCGGCTTCCGTGTAGGTAACCATGTCGGCAATGATTTGTTTGACCATCTGGTAGTCCCGGATGGGACGGCCAAATTGCACGCGCTCATTGGCGTATTTCACCGAGGCGTTAAGGCAGGCCTGGCAGATGCCCACGGCCCCACTGCCCACGCTGATCCGCCCTCGATCCAGGGCCGTCATAGCTACCTTGAAACCACCCCCCCACTCGCCCAAAAGGTTTTCCTTGGGGGCAATGACGTCTTCCAGAAAAATCTCGGCGATGGGTGAGGATTTATCTCCCAGCTTGGGAATCTCATGGGGCTGCCAGCCGGGCTGATCGGTCTCTACGACGATGGCACAGAGGCCGTTATGTTTTAGAGCTTTGTCGAAGGTGCAGTAGATAACGGAAAAATCAGCCACGGTTCCGTTGGAAATCCAGGTCTTGGTTCCGTTGATCAGAAGGTGGTCCCCTTTATCCACAACTTTGGTCTCGATGGCGGCAATGTCTGATCCGGCGTTGGGCTCGGAGAAACAGGTGCAGCCAAGTTTTTCGGCCACAACCAGGGGTTTGACGTATTTCTTGCGCACGGCATCGCTCCCCCATTCCATGATCGCGTAAGGGACAGTCATGGCCTGGAGATTGAATAGGCTGCGTAGCCCCGAATCGTAAGTGGAGATCTGTTCGCAGACGATGGAATGGGCAAGAAAGCCTGAGTTTGACCCTCCCATGCCCTCGGGAAAGGCGCACCCGAAAAGGCCGAGCTGCCCCATTTTGCTTATCAGCTCGCGGTTGAATTCTTCTCTTTTTAAGTTAGGGACAATTTCCTTCTCGGAAAAATTCTTGGCCATCTGCTCCATGGCGGCCTGTTCTTCGGTCAAGTCAAAATTCATCACTCTCTCTCCATCGGATCTTTTCCATGGCGAAAAGATTATCATTCACTTCGAAAAGGGAGCATAGCAGATTTTAATAATTTTTAAAAGAAGGGGGCGTATCCATTATGGCCGAATTACAGCCTTGATTACTTCTCCCTTCTCCACTGCTTGTAAGGCCTGATTGGCCTCCGATAGAGGGAAGAAAGTAATCATCTCTATAAGGGGGAAGGATCGTTTGAATAGAGGGATGAGGTCCATGTACTTGAGATAGTGAGGTTCCACGAATGCCCAGGAACCGAAAATCTTCATCTGTTTCTGGGTAATGATCGTCGGATTTAGCATAATTGCTCCCTTATCGGTATAGTGGCCGAGGACGAGGTATTTGCCATCCCTGCGGACCATTTTCCATCCTTCTTGCACAGCTACAGGAAAGCCGGCGCATTCCAAAACCACATCCGCTCCTCTTCCGTTATCTGTCTGTTCAAGAACCCTCTTCACCCTTTCCTCGGGGTCATTCACGTCAAATATGTTCAGATACCAGTCGGCTAAGTTTATTTTTTTGGCGAAATGAATGCGGGAGGCCGGCCCGCCGATCAAAAGAATCTTCTTGGCCCCAGAAAGGCGGGCAATCATGGCCGCGGCGATCCCCACCGGGCCTGACCCTTGGACCGCAACGGTATCTCCCGCCGTAATTTTGGTTTGGTAGAGGACTCCGTTGACGGCCGTCGGGCCGGCACATCCTAAAGAAATGGCCTCCTCCGGTGTAATTCCCGGAGGTATCTTCACCAGGCCGGTTCCCGGGCGAAGATACATGTATTCCGCATATCCGCCGGATAAGTGTGGAGGCTCAGCGGCGGACTTGCTCACCCCATAGACAAACCGTTTCTCGCAAAGGTTACGCTGGGCCAGCACCCGGCAAAAATAGCATTGACCACAGGGTATGCTGGACATGATAAGAACCTGGTCTCCCTCATGAACAATCTGGCCGGACAAGTCCCTGATTTCCTGGCTTCCAATCCTTTCGATGACCCCCACAGATTCATGACCCAGAATATTTGGCAGGGGGATGGGATAGTGGCCATGCTGAAGGTGCACATCACTGCCGCAAACTCCTGCCAGGACAACGCGGGCGATGGCCGCACCTGGCTCAAGATCCACGAGGGGATAACTTTGAAGCTTTAAAGGTTTATTGAACTCCATTAACACACTGGCTTGGGCCGTCTTTTTCATAAGACCCCCTTTCTTTTGAAAACGCATTTTTGCCTATTCATTTCACCTCCGCATCAAACTGGGAAGGAAGGTGCTCAGCCAGGGTACGAAAATGAAGAGGGGGAGAAGGGCAATCATCAGAAATAAAAAAGGCAGGGCGCCCCGGACAACGTTGGGAAGAGATTCTTTGAAAATACCGCTGACCGTGAAGATGCTGATCCCGAAAGGAGGGGTTACCTGAGCGATCTGCATGGAGATGATGCAGAGGACATTGAAATGGATCAGGTTAATCCCAAAGTGCTTCAAAGCCGGGAGAACCACGGGAATGGTCAGATACATAATGGGCAAAGGATCCAAAAACATACCGAAGACGAGCCAGATTAACACGATCAAGATCAAAACCCCATTGGGGCTCATGCCATAGCTGACAACAGTATTAGTGAGACCCTGGGGGATGCCGGCAAACGTTAAGGGTCCGGCAAACAAAATCACTGAGGCGACAATGATAAAGATCATGCTCGTTGCCGCCACCGAAGAACGAACGGCCACTTTAAAATTTTCCCAGGTTATTTCCCGATAGACAAAGGCAGCCAGACAAAAGGAATAAACACAGGAAATGGCTGCGGCTTCAGTGGGGGTGAAGATCCCGGTGTAGATTCCTCCTAGGATTAAAACGGGCATCAAGATGGCCGGTAAGCCTTTGATCAGAGCTTTCCTGCGAACTTCCTTCGGGGCTGGGGGGCGGAGGGGAAATTTCTGTTTCACGGCGATATAAGCAGAGAGAAAGGCCATGGCAAAGCCGATGATTAATCCTGGGATCACCCCGGAGATAAAAAGCACCGCCACGTTCTCCTGCACCATGGCCCCGTAGAGGATCATGTAGATGCTAGGAGGAATCAATTGGCCCAGGGTGGCAGAGTTGGCCATCAGACCGGTGCAGAATTTTTTGGGGTACCCCGCTTCGATCATAGGGGGAATGGCAATGGTTCCGATGGCCACGATGGTGGCGGTTGTAGAGCCGGTGATGGCCGCGTAGACCATGCAGCTTAAAACAGTGGCAAAGGGCATCCCTCCCGGAATGTGTCCCACGTAACTATCGATGGCCGCAAAGATGTACCGAGAAGGCCCACAATAGGCCATGATATTTCCCCCCAGGAGAAAGAAAGGTACAGCCAGAAGAACAAAGCTATCCAGGCTGCTGAAGAGGAGGAGTGGGATGGTGGAAGGCGGGAGCCCCTGCAAAAAAATGCTTAAAAACGTGCCGCTTGTTATCATGGTCAACCATATTGGCACACCTACAGCCATGAGGCCGACAAAGATCAAAATTCCGGTTATTAACATTAAGCTCCTCCACTCAGCTTGGAGATTCTTTAAATCCAGCAAATAAATGAATGCCCAGGCGAAGAATTTCAAGAAGGCCGTGAATAACAATAAAGATCATGCCCAGGGGGATGAGGGCATAAGCGGGCCAGAGAGGAAAGAGCAGGGAGAGGGTTTTCAATTCGGAGGCCCGCGCGGAGCTGACTAATTCTACCCCCCAGGCGATAATGGGCACACCCAAAGCCACGGTCAAAATGGCCACGATGAACCCATGGACATCTTGAGCTTTCCCTCGAAGCCGGTCGGAGAGAAGGTTAAAGAAGATGTGCTCTTTTTTCCTGATCATCGACCCCGCCCAGAAATAGACGATAAAGATCATGCTATACCGACAGAGCTCTTCGTTCCATTCGAAAGAGATCCCGAAGATGTATCTCAGAATCACTCCGATGAAAGTCAAAATGGTGCTGAAGAGCAAGGCTATCCCTGTGACCACAAGAAGGGGGCGGTCCAGGGCTTCGCTGACTTTAATAAGCAATTTTTGAAACTCCATCTTCATCTCCTGGTTTAATTCCTTAAAATGCAGGGAAAGCTTGAGTAAAACTTATCAGCATATAGGAAGTCGAAGGCTTCTTTTCCTTCGACTTCCTATGGGTGATTCCTAAAGGACACTTACTTCTTGGGCCTCAGTTTCAAGACTTCATCCACCATGGTTTGGCCGTCGGCTCCCACAGCCTTGACGAATTTCTCTATGGCTTGCCCCCGGGTGGCCTTGGTCCAGCGTTCCATTTCGCTCTCCGGCAGGAAAGAAACTTTGACATTATGGGGAGGCTTCTGAATCTCGGAGACGTAAGCCTTCTCCCGCTCGGCAACCTCTTTGAAAGCGAATTCCATAAGCTCGGGCATCACTCTCTTTTCGATGATCTGGCGGACATCCTCCGGAAGCTTATTCCACCATTTTAGATTGACTAAGAACGGCAGGCTATAGCTGCAATAGAAAGGCAAGGTAAGGTATTTGGTATGCCAGCGGGCGTCATGATAGTGCACGATGGTGGTCACTAGGCCATCGACCACCCCTTGGTTCAAAGCCACCGGGACTTCTGCTCCAGGGACGGTCATGGCTGAGGCCCCGACGGCTCCGATGTAAAGGGGGCCCATCATTCCTCCTGGATGCCGTATTTTCAACCCCTTCATATCTTCGAGCTTTTCCACGGGCCGGCGGTTATTCCCCACAACAAAGAAACCAAAGAGGGTAGGCACAGTGCCCAATCGCTTAATCCCTTTTTTCTCCTGTCTTTGTACCAAAATTCCTTCCACCTTGGGGCTATCCATGGCTGCTCGGACATGTCTTCCATCCCCTGGGGCTACTTTGAAAAGAAAAGGAATGCTCCAGATGGCTTCTGCTGGTTCCACGGCCTCTATCATTCCCCCAATGTTATAACAGGCCTCCATTGTACCGGCAAGCAGCATGGGGATTTCCTTGTCGATGGGGAAGAGGGAAGCAGCGGGATAGATCGTCACTTTCACTTGCCCCTTGGTGTACTCTTCTACCTGATTTTTAAAAAAAATCATGTTGCGGCCGTGCTGCGTGTGATCGGGGTACGCATGAGCAATGCGCATCTCAATGCTTGCCCCATAACCCCAACCGGCAAAAAGCAATGAAAAAACAAACGGCAAAATAAATAAAATTTTACTCAATCCTTTCATTTTTTCCTCCTCTCTAGAAATTTAAGAATAATCGTGTTTCCTATGACGACCTGGTAATTGACTTTCTATGGTTGAACTCAATCACCCCCTTCATTGGGTGGGAATCTGGAGGCTTTTTTTCTCAGCGAGAAGATGTAGCAAGGGAAAAGAATTCCTCTGAGTTATCAGGCCCCCGAAAGTAGATACCCAATCGAGAGTATATGGATACTTATCAAATAATCCCATCGGTCTTCAACTTCTCTATTTGATGGGGGGAATATCGAAGGTACTCTGCCAGGATCTCCTCAGTATGTTCTCCAAGTCGTGGGGGAGGCCATCGAATCTCTGCTGGAGTTGCAGAGAACTTGTATGGGATCCCCAAAAGCCTAAATTTCCCTGCGGATGGGTGGTCGATTTCTTCCACCATTTTTCTGAACAACACATGAGGGTCGTTTAATACCTTATCGATTGCCAGGATGGGTGCGCAGGGAATGTCTTCTTTCTTTAGAACCTCTACCCAATCGGAGCTTTTTTTCTTCAGGAAGATTTCTTGGAGAAGGAAAACAAGTTCAGACCTGTTTTTTACACGGTTCTCATTCGAGCAAAATCGAGGGTCTCGGCTTAAATCCTCTCTCCCAAGCGCATTACAGAATTTCTTCCATAATTTCTCATTGGGGACGGCCACATTGATGTAGAGGTCAGCTGTTTGGAAAGCCTGAAAAGGAACGATTTGAGGATGACCTGTTCCCATACGCTCGGGGACTTCGCCTGTAGCAAAAAATCTTCCCGCCCAGTAAGTCAGGGTGGATACTTGGCAGTCCAATAAGGAGATGTCGATCCACTGTCCGATACGCTTTTCCTTTCGAATCCAAAGTGCGGCCATGATGGCAAAAGCCGAAAAGACGGCCCCCAAAATATCACATATGGGGATACCTACTTTTATGGGGGGACCGTTTTTCTCCCCGGTTACTGCCATCAGACCGCTTAACCCTTGGATGATGTTGTCATAGCCCCCCTCTTCCCGATAAGGCCCATCCTGCCCGAAGGCAGAGACGGAACAATAAATGAGTTGAGGATGGTATTTTTTTAATTGAGCGTAATGAATATCCAATTTTTCGGCGACGCCGGGCCTAAAGTTCTCGATAACGACATCCACATAGGGAGTCAGTCGATGGATTATTGTTTTCCCTTCTTCGCTTTTTAAATTGACGGTCAGGCTTTTTTTGTTTCGATTTAAGCTAAGGAAATAAGAACTCTCCCCTTTAATGAAGGGCGGGCCGTAGCGTCTTGTTTCATCGCCAATATTAGGTTCTTCGACCTTAATGACTTCGGCACCCAAGTCTCCCAGCATCATGGAGCAAAAAGGCCCGGCTAAGACCCGGGAAAAATCCAAAACCCTTATCCCTTCCAAAGGAAGCACTTATTTCGCCTCCGCCCTCCGAACTTTTCCCAGTTATTTTTTGCCTGGAAGCTTTAGGCTTCTGATGAACTCCAATAGTTCCTCGCAGAATTCGTTAGGCTTGTCCCAAAAAGGTAGATGCCCACCCCCTTTCAGAATTATGCTCTTAGCCCTGGGTATCTGCTGGGCAATATACTTGGCATGGTGGGGGGGAGCCAGAACACCAAATTCGCCGCTGATCAATAATGTAGGGATCTTTATGGAGCGTAGATTTTTGCGCATGTCAAACTCCAGACAAGCCTGGCAGGCGGAGATAACCGATTGAGGGCTTTGCTCCGACCGTATTTCTTTATATTTTTTGCCCAGCTGGGGTTTTTTCATGATAAAAGAATGGGGGAAGTAGTGAGCAGCTAGGTACTCAGTTAATTTCTGGATCCCCCCATTCTGGATGATGGAAATCCACTCTTGCAATCGAGACTTGAAATCATCGTCACAGTAAGACCAGGCACTGGCGAGGATTAGACTCCTGATTTTTTGGGGATGATTCCAAGCCATTTGAAGGGCCACAGCACTCCCCATGGATAGCCCCATCAGATAGACCTGGCTTAGATTCAAAGCCTCAAAAAGGGCATTTATATCTTCTGCTAGAATTTTTATAGAATATGCACCTGGGGGGAAAGAGGATCGGCCATGGCCACGAAGATCCGGAGCAATCACGCAAAAGCTTCTGGACAAAAAATTCATCAACTCCGTCCAGATTTTGTGATTGCTTCCCCAACCATGGATAAGAACAAAAGGGAAGCCTTTCCCCTTCTGGCAATAATAGAGGTTGACTTCTCCAGCTTTAACAGAGGGCATATTCCTTTGTGCAAGCAATTTTAATGCCCTCTGGAAGCTAAACGGGGATGGACCACGGTCTTTTCAAATTTTGTTTATTTTTGGTGGGTTATTTGTATGTTTTCTGTGTCGTCGCGGTCTTTTCCCAATTATCGATTGATGCGGGAGAATGGTTGTGTCCGTTTATTCGGACACCAGGAAATCCGAGCAATTTGGAGGGCTGAGAAATTCCGGAAGGACAATTGTATGATTTTTCGGACACTGGGAAAAAGGGCCTGCGGATTGGCACGGGAAGCTCATTCGATGCCGTATTTTTTCATCTTTTCATAGAGGGTGCTCCTCTGAATCCCGAACATCTTGGCGGCCTTGGTTTTGTTTCCTTGGGTAAGATTGAGGACGTCCAAAATGGCTTCCTTTTCAGCTTTTCTCCTCCTCCCTTCCAAGCTGAAAATTTCTCCTTTATTTTCCTCTCTGTATACGGATACGAGATAGGGGGGGAGGTCCCTGAAGCCAATGACGTTCTCGTCTTCTTTTTCGTGGAGGGTGCAGATCCATTCTAGAATGTTCATGAGTTCTCGAATGTTTCCGGGCCAAGAATATTTCTTAAAGAAAACGGTTAGTTTAGGATGGAGTTGAGTACGGATGGTCCGCCCATATTTTTCTGCCCATTTATCCTGAAAAAATCGGATCAATAAAGGAAGATCGCTCTTCCTGTCCCGCAGGGGCGGAATACGAAGCTGTAGTACATTTAAACGGAAATATAGGTCCATCCGAAATTGCCCATCTGTCACCAATTTCCCCAAGTCCTTATTGGTGGCAGTGATCAACCGAAAATCAACCGGAATGGGTTTTATCCCTCCGATGCGAACAACTTCCTTCTCCTGCAGCACCCGAAGCAGTTTTGACTGCATCTCCAAAGACATGTCCCCGATCTCATCCAGAAAGATCGTTCCTTTATTGGCCAGTTCGAATTTCCCGGACCTGCCTTTCCGGTCCGCCCCGGTGAAAGAACCCGGATCGTAGCCGAACAACTCTGCCTCCAGTAATTCGGAAGGCACCGAAGAGCAAGCGACACGTATAAATGGCTGTTTTGCCCGGGGACTCTCGCGGTGGATGGCGTGGGCAAAGAGTTCCTTCCCGGTTCCGCTTTCACCCAGAATCATAATAGTCGAAGAACTCTTGGCAATTCTGGCGGCTTTCAATTTCACTTCTTGAAGAGGTTGGCTCTGACCGATAATGTCCCCGAAGCTATATCTTGGTTTCCAATCCTGCCGGGGGTCATTTTTTTTGTGGAATGAGATACTGCTCATAGCCCCCTCGAAAGCGAGAGGCCACTTTTCGGGTGTAGGAAGGCTAAAAAATAGGACAGCTATCCATCTTGAAGTTCTTTCTCCTTCCGCGGAAGCAATCTTTGCCCAGATATCTTTATTTCCGATTCCTAGAGGACCAAGGAAGTTTTGCTTTTTGCCCTTAGGAGGGATGTTGTTTTTTAGGATCGAAAGAATTTCTGAGCTGAAATATTGGGCGGTGGAAGTATGAGGGGAGCCTAAAATCGCCTCTCCGGGCTTGTTTATGAAGCTGATTTGCCCTTTTTCATCCATCAGCATCAAGCCCAGATCGAATTTTTCGAATAGAATGTGGTCTTCGGGCCACAAGTAGTCCCTGTTATTTCCCAGCATCGCTCAAAATTAGCAGAAATATTTTGGGGAATCAAGGGGATTAGGAATTGCCTTTCTTAGGGAAGGGGAAAAGATATTTCTTGGTCTTTCGAAATTCTACTCCTGGGTGGTAGAAATCAGGGGGGCAAATAGAGGAACAATAATTTGAATGCCTGCCCTTTATGCGAAGTAACCCAATGGGATGTTTCCCCAAATCCCGTTTCTTTCAGATTTCGATCCCGGGCAGGGTTTTTGGTCTCCACAATCGGGCCAATAGGAATGTAGCCAGGGCGATGGCCAAACCGAGAATGTCCGTTTTCCATTCAGGAATGGCCAAAGCAATACCTGCAATTAGAAAAGCAATTCGGAAACCCCAATTAAGCCTTCCGATTCCCACCAAATAGCCCTCAAAGGAGGAGGCTAAGAGAATTACACCTAAAGCAGCCGAGAACACAGTTTGCAGAATTTCTCCAGCCCCAGCTTGAAGGATCAAAGCCGGGTTAAAGACAAAGATGAAAGGCAAGATGTAAATCACTCCCCCTAAGCGACAAGCTGTGTACCCAACTTTTATAGGGGAGGTTTGGGCAATCGTAGCTGCGGCAAATGCGGCCAGAGCTACGGGAGGAGTAATGAAAGAAATCATTCCCCAATACATCACAAATAGATGCACAGCCAGCGCGTTCAGGCCCTGGGCCACCAACCCTGGCGCTAAAACCAACGCCAAGAAGACATAGCAGGCAGTGATCGTCATTCCCATCCCTAAAATGAAGCTGGTTAGAGCGCCTAAAATGAGCATAAATGTGATATTCCCCCCGGCAAGGGCCACAAGTTCTCTGGGAAAACTGGCGGCTACACCAGTAAGGGCCAGAGCCCCCATGATCATTCCCACCCCTGCAAGGATGGCAATCAATTCGGCCAGGAATTTACCCGTGGATTCGATGAAGCCTAAGAAACTGTCGATCGTAAATCTGGTTTCTTTCCGGATCATCGCCGCGGCCGAAAGAATGGCCATGGCATAAAAGGGAGCTTGACTTTCCACATGTAAAGAAAACAAAAAATACATCAGCACAATTTTCCGATTTCCTTCAAGTAACGGATGGTTCCTTCACGAAGGTGAAGCTGTGGAATTGGAAGCTGAGGCTCTTAGGGCGTTGATGAAGGGTCACATTCCCAAGAAAGCCTTCATCATATACTCACTCTTCAGCAATTCTTTGCCTTCACCCTGAAGAACGATGGCCCCATTTTCCAACACATAGCCACGATGAGAAATAGAGAGAGAACGCTGGACGTTTTGCTCTACCAGCAGAATGCTCGTGGCATGGCGATTGATCTCGGCGATGATTTCGAAGATCTCGGTGACCAAAAGCGGAGCCAGTCCCAAGGAGGGTTCGTCGAGGATGAGAAGCTTTGGCCGGGACATCAGCCCCCGGGCAATGGCCAGCATCTGCTGTTCGCCCCCGCTCAGGGTGCCGGCGAACTGTCTGCTCCGTTCCTGCAGAATTGGAAAAAGGCCAAATATCCGGGTGAGAGTGTCCTCCCGTCTTTTCCGGGCTTCGGGGAGATGAGAACCCATGTGCAGATTTTCCAGAACGGACATGCGCGGGAAGAGTTTCCGGCCCTCAGGCACTTGGGAAATGCCCAGCTCTACAATGCGGTGAGGGGGAAGTAAATGGATCGCTACTCCCTCAAAAACGACGGAGCCCGAAGCAGGTCGGAGGAGACCGGAAATGGTCTTCAGGGTGGTAGTCTTCCCCGCCCCGTTTCCGCCAACGATGGAAGCAATCTCCCCTGGGGAGGCTGAAAGAGAAACCTCTCTTAAGGCCCGGATGTCTCCGTAGAAAACGTTGATCCGCTCAACCTGAAGCAAGAAGGAACTCCTCTCCCAGGTAGGATTCGATTACCCGCTTGTCCTTGGCCACTTCCGGGGGAGAACCCTCGGCGATCTTCTCTCCGTGATGTAAAACGCAAAGTCGGTCGGCTAATTTCATGACCGCATGCATGACGTGTTCCACGACGATTAAAGTGACCCCATCTGCACGGATGCTCTTGAGCAGCTGCAGAAGCTCTTTAATCTCCGTGGGGTTCAATCCGGCCATGACCTCATCCAAAAGCAGCAGCTCGGGTTGCGTGGCCAGAGCCTTTCCCAACTCGAGGCGCTTCTTGTCTTCGAGGGTCAGGTCGGAA
>Ga0315314_1000515_pt1 | contig 42026 bp, 41 predicted proteins | sample TDP9_MG_FD_203631 | JGI IMG/M metagenome (GOLD analysis project Ga0315314, IMG submission 203631) | Freshwater sediment microbial communities from Lake Towuti, South Sulawesi, Indonesia - TDP9 | ecosystem: Environmental > Aquatic > Freshwater > Lake > Sediment | place: Indonesia: South Sulawesi... | reverse complement strand
AATAGATTTCGTCGAAAAACCGCTGTGTCCTCATGCTTGGTGTAACTCGGGAAATTATGTTTTTAACAAGAAGATATTAGATTTTCTTCCGTTGAAAGGCGATATTGAGAAGTCAACTTTCCCTGTGCTAGCGCGTAAACATGAACTTAAGTGCTATACGTTTACAGGGTTCTTTGTAACGGTAAATACGTATAAGGACCTGATCGAAGCAAGAGAATCGCTCATGAGAAGAGGTAGACGAAAAGGATGAAGGAGACGCTAGAACTGAATGGGAAACCGTAACGAAAGAGGACTAGCGAGGTTGATTTGAATAAAACGGGGGACAAGGATCGTGATTCGACAACGTGTATCAATCGTCGGAACAGGGTACGTCGGCCTATGCACAGCCGTTGGATTTGCCAGCAAGGGCTACAAGGTAATCACGTCCACCCATGATCCTGAAAAAGCAACTTCGATTAATGAGGGCATACCTCCCTTCCACGAACCCGGCCTGCAAGAATTTCTACAAAAGACCGTATCGAAGGGCTACCTAAGGTGCGTGCTAGATCGAGAGGAGGCCGTCTTAAACACGGATATCACTTTCATCGCTGTGGGAACCCCCAGCAAGCCAGATGGAAGCATCGACGTACAGTATGTTGAGAGATCAGCTCGCGAAATCGGGAAAGCCCTAAAGAAGAAGAAAACCTATCATCTGGTCGTGGTTAAGAGCACCGTCGTGCCTGGAACAACGGAGAACGTGGTCAAACCAGCTTTGGAGAAGCACTCGGGGAAGTGCTGTGGCGTCGACCTGGGTTTGTGCATGAACCCGGAGTTTCTGCGCGAAGGGTCAGCTCTTCAAGATACCCTGTATCCTGATCGAATCATCGTCGGCGAACACGACCAGAAATCCGGCGATGTATTAGAGGCGCTATACAAGGGCTTCTACGGAGAAAACATGCCTCCAATGATCAGAACAAACCTTCCAACCGCTGAGCTCATCAAGTACGCTAACAACGCCTTTCTCGCCACCAAGGTCAGTTTCATTAACACCATCGCTAACCTTTGCGAAAAGATTCCGGGCGCAGACGTAACGATGGTAGCACAAGGCATAGGACTCGACAAACGAATCGGGTCATTATTCCTAGAAGCGGGATTGGGTTATGGAGGTTCTTGTCTGCCAAAAGACGTTAAGGCTCTAATCGGGTTTTCCCGGGGTTTAGGTTACAATCTCGCGCTCTTTAAGGCAGTTGAAGACGTGAACACTTTTCAACCATACCGAGCTGTCGAACTAGCCAAGAAGCATCTAGGCGATTTGCATAATAAGCGGATTGCCCTGCTGGGATTGGCCTTCAAGCCCGATACCGATGACATGCGTGAAGCCGCCTCTATAAAGATCGTCAGCAAGCTTCTAGAAGAGAGAGCAAACATAATTGCTTACGATCCAGCAGCCATAAACAACGCTAAGAAAATCTTTGAGGATAGGATCGAGTATGCTTCATCGGCTGTCAAATGCATTAGCGGCGCAGACTGTTGCATAATCGTCACTGAGTGGGGCGAGTTCAAAAAACTCAAACCCCAAGACTTTATTAAACACATGAAGAACCCCATAATAATTGATGGTAGAAGAATCTACGATCCAAAACAATTTAGCCAGAAACTCAAATTTAAAAACATAGGGTTAGGAGAACCATCCTAAACCTGATTCCCATAAAACGATTCAAAATTGCTTTTCTAATCATTTTCGTTAATCTCTCTCGAAGTTAACGTTGCAGGTGGAAGGTATCGATTAACGAGTTGATGTGTTACATATGAAGGTTGTTGAGGAGGATGTTGATTCGCTGGTTAGAAGCCTACATGGACAGGGCGTCAATTTTAAGGGTCAGTCGATTCTTGTTACGGGCGGGGGGGGTTTTTTAGGCTCATATATATGCGACGTGCTGGTAAAGCAGAGGGCACAAGTCATCTGCGTCGACAATTTCAGCAGCGGAAGGATGGAGAACGTTCAACAGCTCACAGGCCTCGATAATTTCACCCTCGTTGAGCACGATATTTCTCAGCCGATATTTTTTGATAAACAGATAGATGTGGTGTTGCATCTTGCGAGCAGGGCTTCGCCCTTCGAGTTCGCTAGGTTTCCGATCCAAATCATGAAGGTGAACACGCTAGGGACGTGGGTTGCACTGGGGATCGCCAAGGAGCATGATGCCAGGCTCGTTTACACATCCTCATCAGAGATTTATGGAGACCCAGACCCTGAGCACATCCCGACGCCAGAGTCATACACGGGGAACGTAAATCCCGTGGGGCCGAGATCATGCTATGACGAAGCGAAGAGGGCTGGGGAGGCCTTCATAAACGCCTACAGGATCCAACATAGGCTGGACACCCGGATCCTGAGAATATTTAACACCTACGGGCCTCGAATGCGTCCGGGTGACATTTACGGTCGAGTAGTGCCTCGCTTTGTTGATCAAGCCCTTAGCCGTCGTCCACTGACCGTTTTTGGGGATGGAACACAAACTAGGGCCTTTACTTATGTATCAGACATGGTTGAGGGAATTCTTAGGGCCGCGTGGGTGGCTGAAGCTTCTGGAGAGGTGTTCAACCTTGGAAGCACCGTTAAGACACGGATTATTGACTTGGCGAGGATGGTCTTGGAGCTGACGGGTTCTGAGTCTGAAATAGAGTTTCGTCCTCTTCCGGAGGATGATCCAAGGAGAAGGTGTCCAGACGTAGGTAAGGCAAAGAAACTTTTGGAGTGGGAGCCGAGAATTGGCATGGAGCAAGGGCTGATGAGGACTATTGTGTGGTTTCGCAGATCAAGTATAAAGTAACAAGTTTTAGCTGGTGTTCTCAATGAAGGGTGTGATTTTAGCTGCGGGTGAAGGGACGAGGATACGGAGGGTTACGTATGGGGCTTTTCCGAAGGAGCTTCTTCCCATTGGTAATGTTCCGACGATTCGCTTTCCGATTGAGGCGCTTAAGCTTGCTGGTGTGAGGGATATTTTGGTGGTGATTGCTCCTCAGACGAAGCATGGGGTTATTGACGGTCTTCAGAGTGGGGAGAGGTTTGGTGTGAATATTTGTTATGTGATTCAGGAAAGGATGGAAAGAGGCCCGGTGGGTATTGGTCCAGCCATACTTTCAGCGAGGGGCTGGATAGGTAGGGGTGAGGATTTTTTTGTTGCTCTGGGAGACTCCATCCTTTGCGATTTTTCATCCAGGAATCCGTTGGACTGCCTTAGGCCGATGTTGAAGGTTCATGCGTCAATGAATCCTCTTGCAACAATCCTTGTGCATCCCACAAATTCGGATCCTACGAGGTTTGGGGTGGTGAAATTCAGGTGTTTGCGGGAGGATAACGGGGTTTTGTTTGGAGAGTTGGAGAATCTGGTTGAAAAGCCGAGTTTGGAGACTGCTGAGGCCTACAAGGCTAATAAATTTAACTATATTGTGGCGGGTTACTACGCTTTTAAGCCCAAGATTTTTTCGTACATCGAGAAAACGAAGCCTGGGGCGAAGAATGAGGTGCAGATCACGGACGCTATGGCCCTGGCTTTAGAGAACGAAGAAAGGGTGTGTGCGGTCGTTCATGGTAAAAACAAGGGTAATAATGTCTTTCCCTGCGAATACTGGGATGTTGGAATTCCTGAAGAGTATAAGGAAGCGAATAAGCGGATTTCGGAAGCAGATCTTGAGCGGTTAATTAGTTCAGGGGAGTAGAGAGTAAGGATGGTTCAGCACTTTGAGACTTAGTCACAGGTTTTGAGCCTAAAACTTTACTTGAAGATGGCTTAGTGATTTTGAAAAAGAATCTTAGGAGTGTCTAACAAAGGATTGAAAGCGCCAAGGGTGAGCATAATAGTTCCTGTATACAATGAAGAGAAGGGCATCGGGAGAACTTTGCGGCAAATAGCACAACTTCGTTTACCGTCGATGGAAGTCGTTGTTGTGGATGATGGTTCCACCGATCAGACAGCGGGTGAGATTAGAAAGTTTCCTTTCGTCAAATGTATAGTTCATGAAGAAAATCGAGGTAAAGGCGCAGCCTTATGCACCGGTTTTCAAGCTGCAACTGGTGATATTTTTGTGATTCAAGATGCTGACCTAGAGTATCCCCCGTCTAATATTCCTAAGCTTCTTGATCCGATTCTGAATGGTCAAGCTGACGTAGTTTATGGATCACGGTTTAAAGGCAGACGTGAGGGTATGAGTTTTTCGCACTATGTTGGGAACAAAATTCTTTCCTTAACCGTCAGCCTCCTCTATCAAACTCCGATTACAGATGTAATGAGTGGGCATAAATGCTTCAAAAGACAAGTTATTGAATCAGTAAACTTGACAGAAAATGGCTTTAAGATCGAAACAGAGATTACCACTAAGATTCTCAAAAATGGGTGGAGAGTTACCGAAGTTCCGATAACGTACTTCAAAAGGACTAGTGGATCCTCAAAAATACGATATAGAGACGGCTTAACTTGCTTGGCAAATCTTTTCGCAGAGAAGTTTCGATGATTCTTCCTTTGAAGGGGCTCTTCTGTATTCAAGTTATGCAATGTTGAGTTAAAAGTGCGCTAATTCCTCAAATGATACGAAGGAGTGGAGATGATACGTTAAATCCCATGATAGAGGTAGTTCTAAGAATTATTGTAGGGACATCGATACCATATGTTACTATAGCTGCAATAGTGTTGCTTTTTGGTAGGAAACAGGTTCTCAAGAAAGACTATTCGTATAAGCCCAAGGTTTCGGTTTTTCTTCCAACGTTCGATGAAGAGCGCAATATAGCTAGAAAGTTGGACGATTTGCTTCAGCAGACGTATTCTGCATCTGAAATCCTAGTTTATGATTGTTCCAACGACAACACTCCTCAAATAGTCGAAGAGTATCGAAAGAAATACTCTAACATCAAACTAATCAGACAGCAGGGAAGAATCGGGATGGCAAGAACATTAAATGAGGCTTTTAGGAAAGCTGAAGGAGAAATCATAGTAAAGACCGATTCCGACTCTCTTACTAAATCACCTGATGCCCTCAGAGAACTAATCGCGAATTTTTGTGACAGCAGGATTGGTGCAGTAAGTGGAGTTTGTGTCAATAAAGGATTGGAGGGATACTTCAGGAGTTTTATGACGAGACTGCAGATTGCCGAAAGTAATCTTGATAGCACGATTGTAGCGCACGCAACTTCCTTGCTCGCATATAGGAAAGCAGCAGTGGTTGATGTAGACCCGAACTCTTTGAATGACGACGCAGAGGAGTTTGTGCTCATAAGGAAAAGAGGGTATAGAACAATAATTGATGCGCAAGTTGTTTCAGAAGAAGAGATACCAGACACATTTATGAAGCGAAGAGTCCAAAAGGACAGACGAGCCGCAGGAACAATCAAAGTCTTATTTAATAACTTGTCTATTTTCTTGAACCCCAGATTCGGGTTATATGGCTTGATTGTTTTTCCAATTGACTTGTTCTTGCTAGTTGCCTCACCATTTCTGCTTTTGATAGTCTCAATCCTTCTAGGATATGTTTTGTGTACAATCAATGCGCTTCTTCTCGTACCTTACTTATTTCTAATTTCTTATCCAGTTGTTTTTTACAAGGTAAATAAAGCAAGCTGGTTAGCCGCGCTCGTGGACCTGCAACTGAGCGGATTAATGGGCATGCTTCATCTACTGTTCAAGAGAGATGATGCAAAATGGGAACGAGTTAGATGAAAAGAAGTCTTTGAGGAGTGTTTAAATCAATGGACGCATCACACTTACCGAAAACGGCTTCGGTCATCATTCCAACAAAGAATGAGGAGCTTGTGATTCATGAGTGTTTATCATCGGTGTTCAATCAATCACTAAAACCATTGGAAGTGATAATTGTTGATGGGCGCTCAACTGATTATACAGTGAAAATAGCTCGAGAGTTTCCAGTTAAGGTCGTTACTGAAGCGGAACCGACATCTCTCCCAAACGCGAGAAACTTAGGGATAGAGAATGCCAAAGGTGAGGTTATATTCATTATGGATGCGGATGTAATTCTAGACGAAAACTGTATTAAGTATGCAGTTAAGTGCTTTGAAGATCCGAATGTTATAGCTGTAATTCCTTTCGAAAAGAAAGTAGCACATACTCGCCTTGAAAAAATTCAAATGGAATGGCTTTGTCGAACTGCAAATCCAGTTAGGGTGGGAATCGGAATTTATAGCTTTGCAGAGTTTTTCCGTAAGGGGGTCTTCGAGAAAATAAAATTTGATTCTGACCTTGGATATGGAGAGGATGAGGATTTCCAACAAAGACTTAAACGACTTTTCAGAGGCTCAGGAAAGATTATACATGCCTATGACAGTAAAATTTCTGTTCATTATCCTCACACATTTAAGGAGTTGAGGTCACAATATACTTGGTATGGCAGAACATTTACACGATACTTGTTAAAGAATCCTTCAATTAAAACTATTCTCAACCTCGGAAGCGTCCTTGCTCCCACGATTCTTCTTGTTCTAGGTTTTCTCGCTCTATTTTTTGCTCAAGCTCTTCCCTTTTTAGTCTTAGTTTCTGCCCTTTTGGTTGCAAGAAATTTGATTGCATGCTATAGTTCGAAATCCACATATTTTGTTGAATTTATTGGTTTTGAATTCATAAGGTCTCTCTTTTTTGTCATAGGGATAACTCAAGGTTTCTTTTCAAAAAAAAGAGGCAAATAGTAGTTGAGAGGTGATATGTCTTCAATGGCAAAGGAGTATGCAGTAACTAGAAAAACTGCTTTCTGGATTGCTAGCATGAGCGTTCTCCTAATTGCAATTCACGTAGTAGCCTCCACACAGGTAACTCATTATGATCCGACCGATTTGGGATTATTAACCAAACTACCTATAACTTTTTGGATAGGACTTTCGTGTCTTGGGGTACTTTTATATGCATGCAGAAAGTCCGAACGCCTAACAGTTATCGTTGTTGCGCTAATCTCTTTGTATTTGTTCGGAATACCAGTGCTAGTGAGGGAGAACAAGGCGGAATGGTTGATGTTATCTTATCGACGTTCTTCTCAAGGAGTGCATTTGCTGTCCGAAGGACATCTAGCACTTGGCAGCCTAAATCCGTGGGATCTTCGTAACTGGCCTGGATTTTTTTATTTTACAGCATTTATTTCATCGTCTACAGGTTTACCAGCGACTGTACTCTCTGATTATTTCCCTCTATTAACAATAGCTCTGTTAGGCGTATTCACGTATTTGATCCTAAGGCTACAATTAAACACTTTACACTCATCCCTCGGCACTTTATGGTTTATTGGAAGTTTTTGGACGGGTCAGCACTATTTCTCTCCTCAGAGCTTTGCATACGTTATATATTTCGCTGTCGTTCTTCTTCTAGCAAAGCTTTTCTTTATTAAAAATAAGCAAAGCATCGCATTTCCATTGAGTATGATCGTTTTGTTTACCGCAATAGTCGCTTCACATTTGCTGACATCTTTCATGATTTTAGTGGGTGTAGTCGCAATATATGCTTCATGCAAAATTTTACCCATAAAAGTTAAAACGTCCCCTTTTTATTCAATCGCTACCTGCATCTTGTTAGCATCCATTTTCTTCTCTTTCCAGCTCTTGGTTATAGAAAGAAGTTTTTCTGAAATCATAGAAACATTGATTGAAGAGACTCCGCAAGAAAGCCATCTTTCGGCTATATTACACACTCGAATAATAGGTTCGACCAGTTATCTGCTACAGTTAGTGGGCACTTACAGCATTACAATAATAAACGTAGTTATTGCAATATTTGCAATTTTGAAAACAGCTCTAGGCCTTCTGCTTCATAAGAAAGAACTAAAACATGACGTATTTTGGATCGCTTTGATAATCGTAGCAGGCATATTTGGTGTATCTACAAAATATGGAGGGAAAGGAATGTTTGAGGCGATTGAACGTGCTTTTATGTTCATGCTCTTACCAGGTTGTTATTTTTCAATTAAATTTTTGAGCAAAAAGCCCAGAATCTTGATCTTAGTTCTCATGATATTAGTTTTCATTCACATTCCGGCAGACTATTCTGACGAGATGTACATGATGGTTCCAACAAGCGAATTCAAAGGAATAGCCTTCCTCGCAGAATATATTCCGCCTGCCGCACCGTTTTTTTATTCTTTGCCTAGTGGGGCAATTAAAGGAAAGCAAATATCAATTTTTGGCGCTCTTGCCCCTCCAACTTCTTTTTCATTGCCAAGCTATGAATCCGTTAGAAAGACAATAGGGGGAGCAGAGTTTATAATCTCTTCAAACTTGCAGAAAAATCATCATCTATACTTTTTGGGAGTTGATCCACTCGAACATCTAAATTTTGATGACCACAACAATCGAATATACGACAATGAAGGCTTTCGTATATATGCGCGCGCTTTTTTAAGCCGGCCGGCTTGACCATCGATACTGTCCGTTGACTAAGTTTTCCACCAGATAGTTGGGCGCCCGCCCCACAAACACCTGAGACTTAGACGGAGCAGTATACTTTACGGTGATCTCCACGGTGTTCGAGGAACTTGTAGCGTCTATAGCATCAACCCGGGCGGTGATTCGGAAGTACCCCACAACAGAAGGGGTGTGCAATGCGCTGAAGGCTCCGTTAGAGGAAAAGGTGGAAACAGTTTCACTAAAATCCTTACCCTATCCTTCCGCTAATTGTGATTTGCTCTCCAAATTTTGCGTCTTTTGGGTTTGCGTCAACTGTTAAAACATGGTGAACGGGTGTTTCCACTGGTGCTTGTACAGATGGAATGGGAAGAAAAGGAATAAACAAGGTAAACGTTAAAAGAAAGAGAAGGTAAACATTTAAAACCGGTTTCACGCTTTTAAGCTCTAATTAATAGTTGGTTCTGCTTAATAATATTATTATAGAAACTCCTGTAGAATTTTTCCATAGTCGCTTGGGTTTCCACTCCAATCAGCCAACACATAATACCATCCGGAAGTAGCCCATCGCCATGCACACCACCCTGAATACCCGTCCTCGGCGCAAACTTCCATGAAGTTTCTCAACCATGTTTTCTCTTGGATAACCAAACCGTCAGCATTGTAGACTCCACATTCACCTATCCATACGGCTCTACCATTCTGTAACACCCAGTCCCACTTCTTCATAGACAATAGCTGTCTTATCGACACCTTATCTGAAGGAAGTATCCAACCTTTTGGTCCACTACCATATTGATGTCCAGAAAAGATAACGTTGGGTCGATTTATGGGGTGTGTTTGCTCAAAGCTAAAGCCCATTCCATCCCAATCGCCTGTGCTCATCTCCTCAACTATGATGACGACGTTTGGATCAATTGCCCTGATCATATCTATCGCTTGCCTCATCTTGGTTTGGTAAAACTCGTTAGACGGCACGTAAATGGGTTCGTTCATCAAATCATAAAGGACATTGATTCTTCCTTTATATCTTGTTGCTAAAAACCTCCATTGCTCAATCCAATCGTCCCATTTATCAACCATATATTTAGAAACATCAAAGCGATAGATTCCATCTGAAGTCCAACCACTGTTGTGCCATCCATCTAAAACAACGTACATTCCATGTTTCTCAGCCCAAGAAATCATGTTGTCAAGTCTTCCAAGGAAATTGGGGTTATTCATGACTCCTGCTTCTATTGCCCATGCTTGAATTACAACGCGAACAACGTTAAAGCCCCAGTTCTTTATGTAAATAAACTGTTGTTCAGTCCCATACCCTTCACTCCACCATTCCTTGGTTTCAAGGTTGACGCCTTTAAGATAAACTCTTTTCCCAAATTGGTCTTTAATCTGTGTACCTTCTACATGTAATCGAGAAATGTTCACTGTTGTCGAATAGTCAACTGTTCCATGAGATGATATGCTTGTATTGTATTGTTGTAAACCAAGAACAAGTGAAGTTGCCGAGGAAAGAACTAAAGTAAGAACCGCAAAAGACAAAAATTTAGGAAAGAAATGAAATGAGCCTTCCCTTGGCATTTTCCTTCTAGTAAGTATTATGTCTTACTATTAAATAAACCTTTAGCTCTAATCTTTACCTCAAATCCTTAGTTTAGATCTTTGAGCGCAGCTCTGGTGAATAGATGAAGATGTTAGCCCGAGATAAGCCTCGCGTAAGCATCGGCTTACCCGTGTTCAATGGAGAGAAATACCTAGAGGAGGCATTAGACTCGATTCTGGCGCAAACATATACAGATTTCGAGCTAATCATTTCAGATAATGCCTCCACTGACCGCACTCAACAGATTTGCCGTGCGTATGCAGCCATGGACAGTCGCATACGCTACTATCGTAACGAAAGAAATCTCGGGGCCCCCAGGAATTTTAACCGCGCCTTTGAGTTGTCCTCTGGCGAGTACTTTAAGTGGGCTGCATATGATGATGTTCTTGCTCCGGAGTATCTACAGGAGTGTGTCAGTGTACTTGACAAGGACCCATCCATTGTCTCGTGTCACTCTAAGACAGGTCGTATCGATGAACATGGCGCATTAGTGGGCACCTACGACCACAAGATGAGAATTGATTCACCGAAGCCACATGAACGTTTTGGCGACCTAATCAGCAAACATAATCCATGTTGGTCCATTTTCGGAGTAGTACAGACGAGTACACTTAGGATGACACCACTCATTGGAAATTACGCGGGTGCTGATAGAAATCTGCTGGCAGAAATTGGTCTCCTTGGTCGAATATATGAAATTCCCGAATACCTGTTTTTTCGAAGAGACCATCCACAAGCATATACAAGAAGGCGTTGCGAACTCATGCGTTCCGCAATACCTATAATGGCTTGGTGGACAAACACTAACTGGATTAACTTCACCCACTGGAAGAACTGCTTCGAGTTTTTAAGGTCTGTAAGGCGTGTTCCACTGAAGTGGTCTGAGCGACTGTTATGCTACGAACAAATATTTAGGTGGTTTATTATAGAAGGGTGGAGGTTGATAGGCGGTGATGTGGAAATATCTTTTCTGCGCCGTTCAAGCCTTGGACGCAAGCTGGCTTCAGCCGTCAAGTTGATCCTGAGACGTACAGTGATTTCAATCATCGAAAAGACGTTTCCAGAAAAGCTTTAAAATTCGCTGAGAAAATGAGTGTAAAAAGACATTTATGACTATCAAGAACTTCTAAATGAGAAAGATTTAGATGCGGTAATAATTGCCTTCCCAACTCATCTACACGCTGTATGTGCAAAACAAGCTGCCCAAGCTGGAAAGGATATTTTTTGGAAAAGCCCCTAGCAAGAAATGTTCCTGAAGGTAAAGAGATAACATCATCAACTAAAAGCATGAGGTAAGATTATGATAGGATACCCAATAGTATTCCCTAAAGATAATATTGCCTGCTTGAGGCAGGGTTATAGAAATGAGTAAGAAAACTCTAGCTGCTGTTGGATGTGTCGCATTGATTTTGTTGGCAGGAGGCTTTTTCGCCTACCAACAAGAATGGTTCCAAAAACGGTCCCAGCCCACAACACCAACGCCTACGCTAACGCCTACACCAACGCCTTCGCCGACACCTACACCGACACCAACTCCTACGCCAACCCCCAAGCCTACGCTAACGCCTACACCAACTGGTTTCCAACCGCCAGATGGAAAATGTTACATCGGCGTTTGGAGAGATGGAATACTCACTTATGATGCGCTAGTTCGTTTCATAAATGACATTAAAGCTAAAACAGGTAAAGGAGTTGCCATATTAGCCATACATTCCTTATTTGACCCGACAAATAAAACATATCAACATCCCTTGGATCGCCTAAAGGACGCCGAGAAGCTTTACCGAGATGGCATAATCTCGGCTTACGCTCTTGGTTGGAATCCTTGGAACCCTGCGATATTCGCAGATAGTAGAAGTGATACTCAAACAATCACCAAAATTGCGAGTGGCGATTACGACAGCTACCTTCGTGACCTTGCTCAAGGGATGAAAGCATCACTCACTGCACCTCTCTTTATAAGATTTGGATCTGAGATGAATGGCGACTGGCACGGTTATGGATATGACGCGAGCATTTACATAAAGGCTTGGAGACGCATACACGATATTTTTAGAGAGGCAGGAGTAAAGGCTAATTGGATCTTTCATCCTAACAGGCAACCAGCAGGTCCGTATCCTCAATGGTTTCCGAATAGAGCACCTTGGAAAGACTATTACCCAGGAGATGCATACGTTGATTGGATAGGTGTAAGCTGGCACAGTTTCAGTGTATCGGGTATGAAGGAGAAAACGATTGACCAGTGGTTTGCAGAAGGTGAGTACCTTAAGTTTGCAAAAGAACATAACAAACCTTTCATTTTTGGCGAACTTGGAACAGATGGTGAGTGGGTAAGCCAATATGGTGTACCAGTTAGTTTTCAAGTACAATTTATAAATCAGTTTTTCGACTTTGCTAACCGACATAACGAAGTTAAAGCCTTAATCTGGTACGACTTGCCCTACACGCTATCCATTCCAGAGACATCTGCGGCTTACCGTCAGGGGATAGCCGATCCACGATATATATCAATCGTGGATCCTTAACGGCTTAGGGCAGTCTAACGGGTCTTTTGATAAAAAGTCTCAAGGTATGGAATCATATCGTCAAGTTCAAGCTTTCAATGAAGAGAAATCTCTAGAAGCTGATAGCTCTCGTCACCCCGAGGAAATCCCCCTAGCGATTTACTACTCTTGATCAACTTTTAGCTTGTTATGCAAGAGGTATCGGCAATCTGTTGGAAAGAAGGAGGTAGGATATGTGAATAGAAAGGTTGTGGTGGTAGGTTTAGATGGGGGAACATTTGATCTTATTGGACCCTGGGCGGAAGAAGGTAAGTTGCCTAACATGGCTTGGTTGATGAAAAATGGTACTAGTGGATGTCTTACTTCAACATTTCCTCCAGTTACTCCTACCGCTTGGGCATCGTTTATGACTGGAAAAAACCCGGGAAAGCACGGAGTTATGGACTTTTATCTACGTCAGAAAGGTAGTTATAATCGAATCATCGTAAACGCAAGCAACATTGATGGGGAGACCTTGTGGACCATATTGAGTAAGGCGGGCATGAGGGTTGGAGTTGTACATGTTCCACTGACATACCCTCCTGAGAAGGTAAATGGCTTTATAGTTTCTGGATATGCCTTGTCCCCCTCACTCTCAACTTATCCTCCAGATTTGGCCAGAGAATTATCCTCGAAAGTTTATGGGTACAAAAGAATCTACTCTGATATATTGCTTGTTCAGTATATGCAAGGACTGGAGGACGCATATCTTGAAAGTGTTCGTTGCGCAACAGAAAGGGAAGTAGAGGTCACCTTTTACCTCCTGGAAAACTACGAATGGGATTTTTTTATGACCCATTTTTATTTCTTGGACCAGGTCCAGCACTTTCTATGGAAATATATGGATCCTAAACACCCAACCCATTGTTCAGAGGGTTCAAAGAAATACGGAGATGCTATCCTCAAATATTATCAAAGAATAGACAAAGTAATAGGAGAAATCCTAGGAAGAATTGATCCGAATACAACCATAATTATCCTGTCCGATCACGGTTTTGGACCTTTGTATAAACGCGTGTATGTCAACCATTGGTTAAAGAAAATTGGTTTGTTAAGATTGAGAGAACACTCGAAACCTTCGACTTCAAAAGACTGGTTATGGAAACTCGGATTAACTAAAGAAAAACTTATCAATTTGATTGAAAACCACGATTTGCTGAAACTTTTTATTAGAATAGCTCCTCGCATGTTAGCAAGAAAGTTATATTGGGGTCTCCCTCGATCAACCCTCACTTTGCAAGATGTTGATTATCACCGAACACAGGCATATTCTGCTGGATACGTGGGACAGATCTATATTAACCTAAAAGGAAGGGATCCTCACGGGATTGTCGAACCAGGGAAAGATTACGAAGAGCTTAGAGACTATATCATTAAGGAACTCTATGAACTTAGGGATCCAGAAAGCGGAGAAAAGATTGTTGATACTGTGTTTAGAAAAGAAGAAATTTATTGGGGTCCATATATTAATCAAGCTGCTGATTTATTATTCGCAATGATGAACATGAGTTATATAACTCAAGGCACGGTCGGTAGTCCTTGGGAATTCGGTCCAGACATGGATTCCTTAACTGGAAGCCCTGGTTCTCTAACGGGGTGGCATAGATTGAATGGGATCTTCATAGCAACCGGCCCTGACATAAAGAAAGGAGTTAGGGTCGAAAATGCTAGGATCATAGACCTTGCACCAACCATTCTCCACATATTTGATGTTCCGACATCGTCTGATGTTGACGGACATGTCCTAAAGGAGATTTTTAAGCCTGATTCTTGTTTGGCTAAGAATAAAGTTCGATATCAAGTTCATGAAGTGCATGAAAGAGGAAAATACCGTTTGACCGAAAAAGAAGAAGAGAAAATTGAGAAAAAGCTTAAAGCACTGGGGTACATGGGCTAGATTTGCACCTGAACAGCGGTTTTGTGATTAAGTGTTTATGAATTATCCGAGATCTATAATCGAATTGAAATATAGAACTCATGGGGTTTTACGATAATGGTTCGGGTACGAAAACGTTTTGGCGGGTAATGTGCGATGAAGGCCAAGGTTACCGTGGGCATGTGTGTGAAAAACTGTGAAGCAACAGTTAAAGAAGCCATTGACAGCGTCATTAACCAAGATTATCCGCATGGACTTATGGAAATTCTTGTTGTGGATGGTAATAGCAAAGACAAAACATTGTCCATCATAATTGATAGTATTTCAAAGACGGATATACAAGCGAAAATATACCACGACAATGGGAAGGGGCTGGGAGTTGCAAGACAGATAGTGGTTAACAAGGCATTAGGTGAGTATATAGTGTGGGTTGATGGCGACGTTATATTGCCGAAGAATTACCTGTCAAGCCAAGTTGAGTTCATGAATCAAAATCCGCAGATAGGCGCGGCTCAAGCAAAATGGGGGGCATCCAAGGAAAGAACCTTAGTTGCTGTTCTTGAGAATACGAGCGTGCTAGATTATGGATTTAAAGATGCAAAGACATCCCCGAAATCACTGGGTTCCGGGGGAGGAGTTTATCGCGCTAGAGCTGTAAGGGAAGTGGGGGGTTTTGATGGGCATATTAAAAGGGCTGCAGAAGACAGGGATGTCACAGCTAGAATTAACGCGGCAGGTTGGCTACTTTCTTTTAATAAAAACGTAGAACTCTATCATAAATACAGGGAAACATGGATGGGTCTGTGGGGCCAGTATTTTTGGTGGGGTTATGGAGAGCACTACATTAGCCACATGTATGGGCTAAGGTCATGTCATGCATGGCCACACTATCTATACAGAATTCCCCCCGTAGCCTTTATGGCTGGACTTAGACGTTCCTTACGTGCCTACAAAGTGTCGCACCAAAAAATATCGTTTCTCTTGCCTTTCCACAATTTTCTTAAAATGATAGCTTGGTGTTTTGGGTTTGTCAAAAGCCATAAGGAAGGCTATGGGCATGAGCCGCGCACTAAGAGTTCTAATTGTAAGCAATTGAGCCGTTTACATAGCACCTAATCCTATTGGTATAAAGACTTCGTACGAAGTGAATGATCCATCAAAAGACAGATCGGAAGAAAAGTCCCCGTGTACGCATGTTCATCCTTTTAGATGCAAGGCGAGATGTCAAAAGGGGAGAAACAAAAATACGGATCAACCGAATTTTATACAAGCTGTCTTTATCCCGCAGGATTGATTTATCAGGGAAACATGTCCTTCCTTGCGAAATTTACATTGACTTTCACCCCATTGACTACCCCATAAGATGGGATGCTTTGGAAACTTTGCACAGCTTCTATTCTAAATAGTTAAGAGGATTAAAAATGGAAACCATAGCAATTGTCAGAACATATCGGGGAATAGAACAAGCAGTGGAAAACGCTTTTCAGCTTATCGAATTTTCACTAAAACCAGATCTACCTATAATCATAAAACCAAATTTATGTTGCGTAAAAACTCCTGAAACGGGTGCAACAACGGATCCCCGTGTGGTTGAAGCCATAGTCAATTATATAAGAAAGCGCCACCACGCTAAGAAATTTTACATAGTTGAGGCTGATGCAACTGAGCTGAATGCAGACCTAGCATTTCAGCTTCTTGGATACAATAAATTAGCCAGAAAACTAAACGCAAATATTGTGAACTTAGCAAAAATTCCATACAAATACAAGAAATTCCCTCACAATTTAAACGCAACTCAAATAAAAGTTCCTCAAATATTCCTAAAACCTCATTTTCTTATTTCAATTGCAAAAATGAAAACGGCTCGCCTTTGCCAGTTCACTGCAACTCTTAAAAACATGTTTGGTTGTAACCCTGAACCCTACAAAGCAAAGTACCATAACAAGCTTAATGAGAACATTGTAGATTTTGGATTAGCTTTCAGGCCGCATCTATCAGTGATAGAAGCGGTAGTGGCGATGGAAGGAGCAGGACCGACTTTAGGAACGCCCAAAAAACTTGACACTCTGGTCTTTGGGATAGATCCTCTTGCAACTGACCATGTCACAGCAAAAATAATGGGGATAAATCCTAACAAAGTAAAATACCTGGAATTGGCTGAAAAACAAGGCTTAGGCTTAGTGAATTACAGAATAGAAGGAGGCCATCTGGAAGAAATAAAAACGAAGTTCAAAACAACATCCACAACCGTGAAGTTCTTCCCCAAAGTTAGACCACTACTCAAACTCCTTGAATTTTCGCATTAGTTAGATGGTGCCCTTCGTTGATTCGTAATGATATAATTAGAGTTAGTATAATTGGGGCAGGTGCCATTGCAACTAAGGTTCATATACCATGCTTTCTGCGCAATAAATACGCAAAAGTTGATGCAATAGTTGATATAGATCCTAAAAAAGCTGAGAGAGTTGCAAGAAAATTTGGTATCAAACGTTTTTTCTCTTCCACCGATAAATTCTTTGATTCCGTTAAAGTTGATGCCATAAGCATATGCACTCCTCCTGATTCGCATGCTGAAATTGCAGTTGAAGCTTTAGAGAGGGGCATTAACGTTTTATGCGAGAAACCTCTTGCTGACAACATTAAGAACGGTTTAAAGATGGTTGAAGCTGCTGAGGGCCAAGATAAGGTTTTGATGGTTGGTTTTCATCGTCGATTTTACCCTATTTACCTAAAAGTCAAAAGTATCGCGAAGGAAGGGAAAATAGGACATGTCTATTTAACTGAGTATTTGTCTCTGCACCAGAGTCCACTACTTTCTTGGAGCAAGTCTCAATGGTATTATCAAGTGGGCACCGGTGGAAGTTTACTTGATATAGGTCCTCATGTGCTTGATATGCTTAATTGGTTCCTGGGAAGACCTTACTCAGTTTATGCCTTCGGAAGTGTACATTCGGATTCTCCCGTTGATGAATATTGTGTAGTAACGGTGGAATATGACTACGCGGTTGGCGTAGGCGTCATGAGCTGGCTATCTTCAAAGAAAATCGAAAAACTCGGAATTCACGGCACGGGTAGAACTTTGTACGCTTCTCCTCGCTTTATGTTAGACGTGAACCCCACAGATGTTTCAGAGCTTTCTTTATGGAGAGCTGCCACATCTACGCTTGCTAATAAAGTTAAAGAGGCTAGCGGGTCACAATCAAACGCTTTTCAGTTGGAAATCGACCATTTCATCGATTGCATAAAAAGGGGAAGAAAACCTTCTCCTAACGGTTGGGATGGTTTAATCGCCCTCGCTGCGACGGAAGCAGCAACAGAATCTCTTAGCAAAGGCACCAAAGTCTATGTTCGTAATTTCGCGGGGCACTAAGAAAAAAGGTATTATTGCCGATAGGAAAGTCAAGCTATAGCCCATTGCGAGTGAAACACGCAAATTACTTGAGACGGAGGGAGTTTTCAATGAAAGAGCCCAATGTCTTGTTAATCATCCTCGATTGTGTTAGACCAGACAGAATGTCTTGTTATGGTTACCATAAAAATACTACTCCTAATATGAAGATGATTTCAGGGGAATCCACGGTCTTTGAAAATGCTATTTCTGTAGCTCCCTGGACTTTGCCATCCCACGCATCGATATTTACTGGATTGTATCCGTCCGAACATGGAGCGACGACGTGGAGCTCAAAGATGAGATTTGATGTAAAAACCTTAGCTGATATTATGTCGGAAAACGCTTATGAGACAGCGGCAGTATGTCATAATGATGGTTGGATTAGTAAACCAACAGGATTAGCGAAAGGATTTAACACATTTTATGGCTGGAATGATATTTTAACTCCACATATTTTAAGAAGATATTTAAGGCCAAGTTGTAGAGATCTCCATGGATTACGGAGCCTTCTAGAATTTTATAATACTTTTATACTGAAAAAAGATATTACGTCGCTTTCCATATCCATTTGTAAAAGAATTTTGAAAAAGAATAAAAACAACCCTGTTTTCCTTTTCGTGAACCTCTTAAATGCGCATTTCCCTTACTACGATGGTTTGCCTACAAGATCTTTGAAGGCATTCTTTCAAAGGACAATAGAAGAATCGCGAAAGGTCATTACAGGATCTTTACGGCGTGAATCTATAATGAGAAAGTTTAAACAACTTGCCACTAAGAAAGAGTTCAGGGAAGATGAGTTTAAGGCAATGAATAACTTATATGATGCTTGTATTCATTATTTAGATTGTCAACTTGGAGAACTCTTTAAATTCATGAGAAAAGAGGAAATTATGGATAGAACGCTTTTAATAATTACTTCCGATCACGGAGAAAATATAGGTGATCATAAGCTAATCGATCATGAATTGAGTGTCCATGATAGCCTTATAAAGGTTCCTCTAATAATCCGTTATCCGGATATGTTTCCTAAAAATAAAAGAATAATTAGGCAGGTTGAAACAAGAAACATTTTCCATACAATACTTGATGTCACTTCTATTTCAATAGAATCGACAGAACAAACAAAAGGTAACTCATTTCTTAAAATACTTGAATTAAAAAATACGGACAATTACACATTTGGTGAATATAGCCCATCCTCAGAACTCCTATCTACAATGGCGTTGTATTCTTCCCACATTGATAGCAAGGATGCAAGTATAAGAAGATTCGTTAGAACTAAAGATTTCAAATATGTTAAATACGAGAATGGTGATGAAGAATTATATTGCTTAAAAGGTAAGGAGAGAAAATTGAGACAAGAGGAATACCCTCGAATATTCCATCGATTAAAAAATGAGATTAAAATGTGGGAAAAAAACCTATACAAATATGACAAGAACATGGGGAAAGAGACATTAAGTGAGGAAGAAGAAAAGAAGATAAAAGAAAGATTAAAAGCCTTAGGCTATTTAGACTTAACAATCGCATAGTAGTTAACGCGCGCATATTGTGGACAGCTCTTATCGGGCTTTCCCCCAATTCTGGTGGGTTTTAAGAAATAGTTATGCGGTGTTCTTAAATAATATCTTGTGTTTTTAGTTGAAAGCTATACGGACGACTACAAGCATTCCAGTATTCAGAAAAGATGAATACTTAGCTGTATACCATCACTCTGATCACTTCCTCTTTCCTCATCGCCCTCAGCGACCTCGGAATCTCTCTGGCCTTGATCAAGTTCTCCGTTCACTTGCACTCTAAAGGTAAAGATCAAAAAGTGGTAGGCCTAATCTAAGCAGGAATTGTCTCACAAAGAGGTAGAAGAAACGTCTACCTCGTGATTGAAAGCCGATATGAGCGAATATGATAAGAGAAAAGAACAGGGATGAAGCATGCGTGTCTTAGTAACGGGTCATAAAGGATACATAGGCGCGGTTATGGTGCCGATGCTTCAAGCGGAAGGGTACGATGTTATAGGGCTTGATAGCGATCTTTTTGACGGATGTATCTTTGGCGATCGAACGATAAGAGGAGATATACCAGATATCCCCTACGTGAAAAAAGATGTCCGTGATGTAAAGCGCTCTGATCTGCAAGGGTGTGATGCCGTGGTGCATCTTTGCGCACTGTCAAACGACCCACTTGGATACTTCAATCCAGATGTCACATACGAAATCAATCATAAAGCCTCAGTTAAACTGGCGAAAATAGCTAAGAAGGCAGGAGTCAAACGCTACCTTTTCTCATCAACCTGCAGCGTCTACGGTGACTCTGGCGCTGATATGGTGACCGAGGTATCTAAATTACGGCCAATTACACCGTATGCGATCTCAAAGGCGCGCGCTGAAAAGGAAATCTCGAGGTTGGCGGACTCCAACTTTAGTCCAACTTTCCTACGCCCTGCAACTGCTTATGGTGTATCTCCTATGCTCAGGTTTGACTTGGTCCTTAACAATCTGGTTGCCTGGGCATACACCACCGGAATAATATTGTTAAAAAGTGATGGTACGGCATGGCGTCCAATTGTACACATTGAAGATATCTCGCGAGCTTTTATAGCTGTCCTAAACGCTTCAAGCGACTTGGTGCACAACGAAGTTTTCAATGTCGGCATCACGGAGGAGAACTATCGAGTACGGGAACTTGCTGATATCGTAAAAGAGACTGTGCCTAACTCCCACATTGAATACGCAAAAGACGCTGAACCGGACAAGCGCTCGTACCGAGTCGACTTCAGCAGGATAGCCCAGACACTGCCCGAATTTAAGCCCCAATGGAATGCTCGCCGAGGAGCCAAAGAACTTTACGAGGCTTATAGGAAAGTCGGGATCACCCTCGAAGAGTTTGAAGGACCTAGATACAGGCGAATCACACATCTCGAAAACAGCGTTAACACCGGCCGCTTGGATAAAAGTCTGCGCAGGAAGGAATAGATATGAATAGCGCGACGCCATACACGCAAATATCAAGCTGCCGCTCGTGCGGAAATCCTAATCTTAAGCCAATAATCTCCTTTGGTTCTACGCCTTTGGCGGATGCACTGCTCACTGGAGAACAATTAAAAACGCCGGAACTGACCGTCCCACTTGACCTAGTCTTCTGCCCAAACTGCACTCTTGTACAGATAACAGAAACTGTGGATCCTGAAATCCTCTTCTGTAGAGACTATCCCTATTTCTCCTCCTCATCGAAGGCGTACCTAAAACACTCTCGGGAGAACGCGGAGGAACTAATTATGTCGAGAAAGCTGAATTCGAACAGCCTGGTTGTTGAGCCTGCAAGCAATGACGGTTACATGCTCAGAAACTTCTTAGAACATGGAATCCCGGTTCTTGGAATCGATCCAGCCAAAGAACCTGTTCAGGCTGCGCGGAAAGCAGGAATTCAAACCCTTTGCACATTTTTTGGGAAGGACCTCGCAAACAAGCTTCGGGAAGATGGGTCGTTGGCTGATGTTGTGATTGCCAACAATGTATTAGCCCATGTTCCAGATCTTAACGGCTTTGTGGAAGGCATTCGAATAATATTAAAAGATAATGGTGTGGCAGTTATTGAGGTGCCCTACGTAGTTGACCTAATCAGCAACTGTGAATTTGATACGATTTATCATCAGCATCTTTGCTACTTCTCGGTCACAGCTCTGGATCATCTATTCAGAAGACATTCCCTTTTCCTTAATGACATAAGGCATTTTCCTGTACATGGCGGATCATTGCGTCTATATGTGGGGCGTCAAGATGATGTCTGTGAATCGGTACGATTACGATTGAAAGAAGAGGCAAGGAAGGGGATAGATCAGATCGCTTACTATCGCGATTTCGCTGATCGTGTCTGTGAGATACAGAATGCTTTAGTGGATCTACTATGGGATCTTAAGCAGAGAGGAAAGAAGATAGCTGCCTACGGAGCGGCAGCGAAGGCAACGACCTTACTGAGCTACTGTGGAATTGATAAGAAGCTTGTTGATTATGTGGTTGACTTAAATCCCTTCAAACACGGCCGCTATATGGGGGGCAATCACTTACCTATATTTCCACCGACGAAGCTTCTGGAAGACATGCCAGACTATGTTTTGTTACTAGCATGGAATTGGGCAAAGGAGATCATGCAGCAGCAGGAAGCCTATCGGCAGAAAGGTGGCAAATTCATTATCCCGATACCCAAACCCATAGTTGTATAATGAGAATTCATCGAGGCAGTGCCGGATAGGACAACTGCATTATGAAACCATGTCGTTCGAAACTAGTTAGTTTGCGTTGGAGAATGGACAAATGAAAATTGCCTTGGTTCATCAGCCCACTGGAACCATATCCCCCTCATTTCTCGGTGGTTCTATGAGGATTTGGACCTATGAAGTGGCACGCCGCTTGGCTAGGTCTTGTGATGTCATCGTATACACAAAAAAGGACCGCCATCAGAAAAAAGACGAATACGACCAAGGGGTGCATTATCGACGCATATCAACAGCTGCCGACGAATGGTTTAATTATATATCAACAGCTATCGACAAGCTGGGAAGATTTCCAAGGTTATATAATGTCAAGCGTGCCCTTTTCTTCCGTAATGTTAGACGTCCCCTCTTTGCCTCCAGCTTGTATCACTTGACATATGCTCTGCAAGTGGCAAAGGACTTGCGAGCAGAGAAATGCGATATTGTCCACATCCAGAACTTCTCTCAGTTTGTTCCTGTTTTTCGTGCATTTAATCCCAAAATCAAAATTGTCTTGGATATGCGTTGTGAATGGTTGACACAACTTGATCGGGCAATGATTGAAAGTCGTCTTAGAGAAGTTGATCTGGTTATCGGCGTCAGTCGTTATATTACTGAAAAAATTCGTCGCTGTTTCCCCCAGTTTGCTAAACGGTGCCAGACTGTGTTTACTGGGATCGATATCAATCACTATGTTAACAAGAATGGCCAAACTATGACGAAGAAAAACGACGTTAAACGATTATTGTTTGTTGGTAGAGTTTCACCGGAAAAAGGATTGCACGTATTGTTAGACGCCTTCCAGAAAGTGGTTGAGCGCTATCCCCAAGCACAGCTTGAAATAGTCGGTCCACAAGGCTCAGCGCCCATCGAATTCATTGCTGCTTTGAGTGATGATGACAAGGTCTCTAACTTGGCATCGTTTTACTACAGGAATTTTAGCAGCCGCGGTTACTTCTCCCACCTGCAGAGGCGGGTTCTTTCATTAAAAATCTCGAGTCACGTGACATTTTCCGGTTTTGTCCCGTATGTGCATGTGATCAATCATTATCGTAATGCAGATGTGCTTGTCAATCCTTCGTTGAGTGAGTCATTTGGGAGGAGCCTCATTGAGGCGATGGCCTGCCAGGTGCCCGTAGTTGCGACGCGAGTTGGTGGCATGGCAGAAATTGTAGAAGATGGCAAGACTGGCATATTGGTCGAGCCAGGCGATGCTCAAGAGTTAGCTGAAGCTATTATCCGCCTCTTCTCAGACGAAGGTTTAAGGAGATCGATGGGGGAGGCCGCGCGTAAGCGAGCGGTTGAACTTTATTCTTGGGAAAAGATTGTTGAAAACTTGTTGTGTCAGTACAAAAATATCCGTGATGGCAATGGGTAAATCGTTCTTGAGAGCTCAGGCTAGTCGGTTTTTCAGATTCCTAATGAACCGCATCATGAGCGAACTGGACGAAAGCGATCTTGGACGGTCTGCGGTTGTTTTCTCACCGCATCCAGACGATGAAACGCTCGGCTGTGGTGGAACTATCGTCAGAAAGAAGAGAAGAGGAGCAGACGTGACAATCGTCTTCATGACCGACGGCCGCCGATCGCACCGACATCTCATCTCTGAGGACGAATTGAAGTCCATACGAGCGAAGGAAGCCTTGGCGGCAACTCGTATGCTCGGGGTTGAGGAAAAGGATGTCATCTTTCTGGAATTCGAAAATGGGAAACTGGGTGAGAATCGGGAATTAGCTATCTTTAAAGTTACAAATATTCTTGTGGATAAAAAACCCAAAGAAGTCTTCGTCACTTATTGCAAGGAACCATCCTCATGGTCTGAAGACCATTTAGCCACTAACAGGATTGTGGTATCTGCGCTTCAAATTTATGGGAGAAAGACAGTCATCTACGAGTATCCCATAGGGTTTTGGTGTCATTGGCCTTGGGCCCTGAGACGACCAACACGTTCTTCAAGGGAAATTTTCAGTGCTTTGAAACACGTTCTTCTTTCGGGTTCAAGTATGCTGAGGGATTTTCGATACGCCGTTTCCATAGAGGAAGTTTTAGAAATCAAACGTGCCGCGTTGGATCAGTATAAATCACAGATGACGCGACTTATTCCTGATCCACGTTGGAGGACTTTGGGTGATGTGTCCAACGGAGATTTCCTGAAATGCTTTTTCCAAGCATATGAGGTTTTCCGTCGATATGAAGAATGATTCTGTCACCTCCCATTTCGTTTTTCTCTGCCATTTCCCCTGAAATAGAAAGCTGGTTGTACTCGGTGAACAAGCAACAGCGCACAAGATTCCTAGTGAACCAGAAATTGTTAAGGTTCTAAGCGAGACGGAAAAATGGATAGAGGATGCCCCTTCAAGTTATGAGGGTGGAGCCGCCGCCAAAAAAGGCCAAGGCGCACGCAACAGAAGAAGAACATCTGAAAACTCGATGGTGGAAATGATGAAAAGCCCCAAGGTAATCGTAATCGGTTTGGATGGAGGAACCTGGTCTCTATTAAGACCATGGGCTGACAACGGAGATTTGCCCACCTTTAAGAGATTACTTGGAGAAGGAGTTAACGGGATGCTGCAAACCATAATCCCTCCTATTACCGCACCCGCTTGGGCATCATTCGCGACAGGGAAAAATCCCGGAAAACACGGAATCTTTGATTTCATAAAAATGGAAGGAAACAACGTAAGAATGATTTCAACAGAAGATTTGAGATCCGATACCTTCTATGATATGCTGTCAAGAGAAGGATTCAGAAACATAATCGTAGGTCTTCCATTATCCTTCCCCCCAAAAAAAGATTTCAACGGCATCATTATTTCGGATTTTCTGTATCCACGAAAGGAAATCGAGCCAAAAGAAAAGAGTCAATACTTGGATGGTTATCGAGTATGGCCATATTACAGAGCATGGAAATCCAGAGAAGAGTTGCTAGATGCAGTAGAAAGAACAGCTATAAATAGAATCAGAACGACTAAGAAATTAATCGTGAATGAAAGTTGGGATTTCTTCTTTCTCCATTATGGTGAAACGGATTGGATCTCCCATAGGCTTTGGGTGGATGTCCGCAACAATACGAAACTGAGCCGAAAAGCCAAGCATATATTCGTAATTGCTGATCAATTCCTAGACTGGCTGCTAAGATGGATGGATGAAAAATGTTATCTGTTTGTTATCTCGGATCACGGATTCGGAGATTGTCCGATCAAGATTAATCTAAATCGAATATTTATAAGAGAACGTTTGTTAAAAGTGTGCCCTAAGAAGACCTTGGGCTTCAAATCAGTTTATTCTAACTTATATGGAAGAGGTAAAACACGATTGCCCAAGTTCATCCTTAGATTCTTGAACTACGTAGAAACAAATAATTACAATTTGTATAGGAAAATATTTGAAGTGTTACTCATTGGCAAAGCCCTGTTACTCTTTGGCAAAGCCAGGTCTAGGTATGAGACGGGAATAGATTTTGAAAATTCCAAAGTTTTTAAACCCAATGATGAATCTTTTGGCATCTATATAAATGAACCAACGTTAGAAAAACGAGAAAAGATAATAAAAGAGGTCATTGGAGTATTAGAACATGCGCAACACAAAGGGAACAAGGTTTTCAAGAGAGTCTTGCGTAGAGAAGAAATCTACTCAGGAGCCTATATTAACGAGGCTCCCGATATTATGTCAATTCCGAATGGATTTTTCATATCAAAGACTCTCGATGGACCTTTATTTGAAAAGTATGCTGATGGGTGTCAACACGATTTTAATGGAATCTTTCTTGCCTACGGACCGGACATAAGAAAGGGGATTGAGATGAAAAATGTGGGAATATGCGATATAGCACCAACCATATTACATATTTTTGGGCTACCCATCCCGGATGATATGGACGGGCGCGTCTTAGCAGAAATTTTTGAAGATCATTCTGAGCTGAAAAAAAGAACACTCATTTATGTTAGGCCGACCCGCTATAACAAAGTTGTGAAGCAAAGACTAGAATTTAGAGAGGAAGAAAAGATAAAGGATAGACTTAGAGTATTGGGATATCTGTAACCGACTTCGATCGATTAGAAACTCGCAACTCGTTATGTTGTTGTGGAAACCGGAGACGGTAAAGAAGAAATGCCAGATCGTGTTTGTCTTAACTGCCACCAGCGTGACATGATAGAATTCTACGAGGTTACGGATGTTCCCGTCCACACTTGTGTAATGTTGTCTACGCGAGCGGAGGCATTGAGATTCCCACGTGGAGATATTGTGCTCGGCTTTTGTGAAGAATGCGGCTTCATCTCAAATGTTGCCTTCAATCCCGATTTGATAGATTATTCAAAATCTTACGAGGACCAACAGAGTTTCTCGTCGACATTCAATGCTTTTGCTCAGGATATGGCTAATCGCCTAATCGATTAGCTCAAGTTGAATAGGAATTAGATGCTAGTATCTCTCCGTGTTTTGTAGATCTGTAATGAGCGTGCGCTCAAGCATATTAGAATTCTAAATGCTTTCCGAACAGGTTACGAGGGTATGTGAATAGAAAAAATAAAACTACTTAACGGAATGTGAATAGAATGCTTATTTGTGTCCTTGGTCTTGGTACAATAGGTCTACCAACAGCAGAATATATTAGAGAAAAAGGATTAAGGGTATTTGGTTATGATATAAACCAAGAGGCGGTTAGAAGGGCTAAGCTACAAGGAATACCTGCCTCTCTCGAATGGAAAGAGGTCCCTGAAGCAGATACGTACGTTATATGCGTATCTACTTGGAATAGTAATGGAAAGCCTGATTTAAGCCCTGTTTTTAATATCTCGAAGAAGATTTCGTCCAGAACTGACAAAGACAATTTGGTTTCTATTGAGAGCACAGTTGTTCCCGGAACTTCGAGGAGGATTTACAATTCGATTTTTCACGAAAATGTTAAGCTAATACATGTTCCGCACAGATATTGGACTGAGGATCCTGTAAAGCATGGGGTTAGACAGCTTAGAGTTATTGGAGGGGTGAATCAAGACAGTTTAGACGCAGGAAAAGAGTTCTACAAAAATTTGCTTGATATCCCACTATATGAGGTACCCTCAATTGAGGTATCAGAAATTTGTAAAATATCTGAGAATGCTTATCGCCATGTGCAGATCGCTTTTGCAGAAGAGCTTAGGATGATATGTGAAGATTTGGCATTAGATTTCAAAGAGGTCCAAAAGGCTTGCAACACTAAGTGGAATATAGAGATATCGGATGCAAGAGAGGGAATAGGAGGAACGTGCCTTCCAAAAGATACGCACCTTCTAGCATCTTTGTCACAACATAACACTTTGTCAAGAGCATCTAAAAGAGTTGATAAACAATATCGTCAATGGTTAAAAAGTAGAGAGAGCGGACTGGAAGAATAAGCACTTCCCCGAAGAAAGTCTAGAACTTTCGTCTGCTATGACTTGCCCTCTGTTATTCAAAATCCAAATCTATTAAATGCTCATGCTTATGTGAATTACTTGGAGAAGGAGGAGATTATTGTCATAAGAGTAAAAGTAGAGATCCAATGCTCCGAGAAGTTCCCTTTCTTAGGGTTAAATGTGTAAACAGCAGCAGAAGACCTATCGCCAAAGCGGTGGTAGATAAGTTATCCTAAATATAGATACAATCTTCAAATTGATCAAGACTACGATAAACGTGACCAAATCAGAAATAGTATTAAACCCAAGACAAATAGATGTTAAAAGAATCTATGATATGAACGTAGAACATTCCAGAAAGAATTTCTACCATGAACCCAGATTCCTGCTTCTCCATTTTTACAATTATTTTCTAAAGTGTGAGTGTCAGAAGCATGTCGCCAATTGACTGGTTAATAAGAAACGGTACAAACTTGCTAATGGAAGACCCGCTTAGACGACGGCATTATGTACACTGGTTAAGGGTAAACCAGTCGAAAACCCCAAAGGAATTGAAAGACATTCAGTTGAAAAAACTGAAGGCGATAATTAAGTATGCCTACAGTTGCATACCTTACTACCATCAATTGTTTAGGGCATCAAAATTTAAACCTGAAGATCTCAAGAACACCGATGACCTGAAAAAGATACCCGTAACAACGAAGAAGGATGTACAGAATAACTACCCGAACATTTTCCCAAGGGGAATCAACATCTCCAAGCACAGAGTGTTCTACACATCCGGCTCAACTGGTATGCCTTTAAAGATTGTCATTAATCAAAAGGAAAATAACTACTCGCATGCTTTAATGCACTACACCTTTACTGAATGCGGCTTAAGCCGAAAAGACAAAGTAGCAACCATAGCAAGTCCCCATCCAAGTCATATTATGCCTTTTCTCAAAGACATAACCTATAAAGGAAGCAAACTAATCCCTATACAAGATCACCCGGAGAATATTGTCAGCACCCTGAGGCAATTTAAACCAGACGTGATCCACACATATCCATCCATGCTAGCCATTCTATCACATAGTGATGTATCCGGAATAAATCCGAGGCTAATATTCACCGTGTCAGAAACCCTTCCTCAACATTATAGAATCCTCGTTAGGCGCGCGTTTGGCGTAGAAATAAACGATGCATATGGGTCTGTAGAGTTTAGTCGCTTGGCTTTTGAGTGCAATGAACACTCCGGTTTACACATGATTACTGATCGTGCTGTGTTGGAGTTCCTCAATGATGGAGAGCAAGTTTCACCAGGGGAACCTGGAGAGATAATCGTCACAGGATTATACAACTACACGATGCCGTTGATAAGGTACAACCTCGGAGACGTAGGAGTTCCAAGCGATGAACGCTGCGCCTGTGGAAGAAACTGGCCACTTATAAAAAGCATCCAAGGCAGAACCACGGACTACATAGTGTTACCAGACAGAAAAAAAATAACGACAAGTGGCGTATGGCAATGTGTTTATCACGAAATAGTGGTGAGTCCATTCTGCTTCTCACAATTTCAAATAGTTCAGGAAAAAATAAAAAAATTCCTTCTGAAATTTGTGAGAGGAAAGGAATTCGACGCGAAAGTGATCATGAAGATAAAGCAAAACATTGAAGAGTATTTCTTGAGATTAGGTTATGAAGTAACGATAGATGTAAGGATTGTAGACGATATACCAATGGATAGAACAGGTAAGAGGCGGTCAATAATCTCACTGGTGACCTAAAAATTAGGCATAAAATGGAAGCAACCGTAAAGGATACCTTTGGTTCTTGGTAGGCTGGGACAGTATACCTCCATGTGGTTGCTTACCTTCGAAGCAAATCTGTAACCACGCACACGTTCCTTCCCTCCGGGAACCTCATTAAAATGAATAGGATGTGAAAAATAATAAAATGAACGTATCAAGGATGTCGACGGGGTGAAAGTGATCACGTCGGCGAAAAAGTTCTGTTCAAGCTGTGGTTCAGAAGGATCGTTACTTTTTTACGAAGCGAGAAATGTACCTGTACACAGCTGTGTGTTAATGCAAACGCAACAGGAAGCCCTGAGGTTTCCGCGAGGTGACATCGTCCTAGGCTTCTGTAAAGAGTGTGGCTTCATTTCCAATGTTGCTTTTGATCCATCGGTCGTCGATTATTCGTCCATCTATGAGGACCAACAGTGTTTCTCGTCGACATTCAATATCTTTGCTCAGGAACTGGCAAATCGTCTAATCGAGAAATACGATCTATATGAGAAGGACATTCTAGAGATTGGTTGCGGGAAGGGGGATTTCTTGACACTGCTCTGCGAACTGGGTCACAACCGCGGTGTAGGGATTGATCCCGCTTGTGCAAAAGATCGTATCCAAAGCAAGGTTTCAGACCGCTTGACATTCATCCAAGATTATTACTCTGAACGCTATGCTAACTATCATGGAGATCTGGTGTGTTGCCGCCACACTCTAGAGCACATTCACAACACAACTGGATTTGTCAGTAGCGTGCGGCGCGCGATCGGTAATCGTCTGAATACCATCGTCTTTTTTGAAGTACCCGACGTCACTCGTATATTGCGTGAACTAGCATTCTGGGACATCTACTACGAACATTGCTCCTATTTCAGTCCAGGATCACTCGCGCGACTGTTTCGCTCCTGTAAGTTTGAGGTCATTGATCTTTCCAGGGCTTTTGGCGATCAATACCTCCTCATCGAAGCGAGACCTGTAAGCGAAGCATCAGGCAAGGTCCATGAATTAGAGGAAAGCGTCGAGGAGTTAGCGAAAGATGTGAAGTATTTCGCCGTACATTGCCGTGAAAAGCTAGATCAGTGGAAAAACTACTTGCAGCAAATTGATGCAGATGAAAAACGAGCCGTTGTGTGGGGATCGGGCTCCAAATGTGTGTCTTTCATGACGACGCTCGGCGTCAAAGATGAAATTAAGTATGTTATCGATATCAATCCATACCGTCATGGTAAGTTCCTCCCAGGCGCCGGTAAGAAGATCATGCCGCCGGAATTCCTGAAGGAGTACAAACCCGATGTCACCATTGTGATGAACCCCATTTACTGCAATGAAATTCGGCAAATGCTCGGTAATATGGAGGTAACCACGGAGGTCATCCCTTTTGAGTAGAACGACGGCGAAACATGTGAACGCATTACCTGAAGATGCGTGTTCCATCTGTGCTAACAAATATTTGAAAGTTTTTTTGAGATGTTGGATGTTCCCGTCCATTGCAATCTTCTATGGACGAGCCAGGATGCAGCCCGGCATTGTCCCAGGGGGGATATCAAGCTGGCGTTCTGCCCTGTTTGCGGCTTCATAACGAATCTGGTATTCGACTCAGTCCGTCTTGAATACGCGCAGCGTTATGAAAACTCTCTGTTTTATTCGCCTCGTTTTCAAGACTACGCGCGATCGCAGGCAGCGCGGTTAATTCAACGCTACGATCTGCATGGCAAGGACATCATTGAGATCGGATGTGGACATATTTGATCTTAAGCGAAGAGGGAAAAAGATCGCCGCCTATGGAGCTGCAGCGAAAGCAACAACTTTACTAAGCTACTGTGTGATTGATAAGACCCTTGTGGATTACGTGGTTGACTTGAACCTCTTCAAACACGGCCGCTATATGGGAGGCAATCATCTACCTATCTTTCCAACAACCAAGCTTGTGGAAGAAATGCCAGACTACGTTTTGTTGCTGACATGGAATTTCGCAGAGGAAATCTTAGAGCAACAGAAGACCTATAGACAAAAAGTGGGCAAATTCATAATTCCAATACCCAAGCCAATAATTGTCCAATGATAACTGTGCCCTCAGGCCCAAGAACATTAGTGGAATTATAAAAGAAAAACAAATCCCAACGGAGGGGAAACCCATGGAAACACGAAATTCGAGTTACTTAATTAGTCTGGCGAGATGTTTGAAAGATTGTTTGCCACCTGACGCCACAGATGTTAGTGTACACGATATTTATAGGCTTAAGGAACAAGGCGCGTCTTCTGTAATGTACTCATTCGTTCTCACCTACGTCTCAGAGGGTTTAAAGGGAAGAAAAGACTTTCTTTTAAGGATGTATAGAGAAGGACATGAGAAGAGTGGACACAAAGAATTCGCAGTGCTCAAAGCACTGAAGAAATACAATCTCCCGGTTCCAACTGCTTACTACTTTGAGGCAGATAATAGGATAATGGGAAGACCTTTCATGATCATGGAGAAAATTGTAGCAAAAAGCGCATCACACTACTTAAACAATGAGGTAAACGCTCAAATTATTATTGACAAAATGGCTAAAATCTTAGCAAGGGTACACAAACTGGATCCAGATTGCATTCAAGACTCAAACGTTCTGCAAGAGCAATATGAGCTTAAACAACGGAGGCTATTGGAGATTAGGTTTTTCATTAAAAAAAGTTGCATGAGTTTTTTAGGTTTTTCCCCACTTCGCCAAAGGAGATTTATAACAGCTGTGAAGCGATTGGAGGAAGTAAAACCAAAAAAATTTCGCCCCGCCATACTCCATTTGGACTATGAGCCTAATCATATTCTCGTTTCAAATAGACGGCTTATTATAGTGGATTGGGGAGAGGCAAGCGTAGGCGACCCCGCATTTGACGTGGGATGGGCCTATCACAAGCTACGACTAGGAAGAGAGATGGTCAAAGTAGATCTGGAAGAACATTTTGTGAGAAGCTATGAGAAGTATGCGGGCCAAAGGCTGGTCAACCTTCAGTTTTGCAAAGATATGGCTGCCTTAGAACTTGCATCGTGGTGTGGCTTGTCACCCTTTCCAATATTCACGAGATTCACGGGCAAATTCGATTATGGAAGACTTGTAGATCTCTTCTTTGGAAATGTCTTTGGAAAACTTCTGGTCGCAAAGCGTTTGCACAGACTGCGCAGACTTATGGCTGCACATCACACTAATATCTGGAGTAACATTGGGTATCTTCAGAGTTATGTTATGCAGTATTTGGAAAAAGATAGATATGGCAAAACGAATTAAACAGAAGAAATCAAATTCTAATCCAACCAAAATGCCAGCTCTGAGAACTACATAGAATGGGTTATTGGAACTCAACGAAGTAGAAAGTACTTTGAATTTCTACGCAGGCTCAATCGCGACGTTTCCAATGAACTTGTCTTGGACATAGGAAGTGGTTTCGGCGGTATTATATTGTGATGAATCCCATCTACTGCGATGAAATTAGGCGTATGCTGGATGAGATGGAGGTAACCACGGAGGTCATCCCTTTTGAGTAGAACGCGAAGCCCGATCCTTATTGGTGCGTTTATGCTTAGATCTTTAAGGTCCAAGTTAGATTCGTTAGGGAGCGTATTTCAAGTCTATTATAATTGGCTTGGTATCTTGAGAGTTTACTTCCTTGGTGGTGAAACCATCGCCTCACTGCATGATTTACGTGGTGGCAGGCTACCTGTCAAGGTATCTAAGGATAATGTGAAGAGAGTTATTTGGCTAAGTAACATATTGGCTAAGTTTCGGGTTAGATACGAAGTGAGGAATGACGAAATAAGATGTGAACCCTGCCGTAACATAACCAAGACTCTAAGACCGGATTTTACTACAGAGGAATTATATCCAATATGGGTACTTTGTCTATTAAGTAAGCATGCTACTGAGATTGTTAGATTTAATGATAATCATTACTTAGTGACAGATATTAATGGCGTTAAGTGGATTGTGAGGAGAGCGTCTCCCATATCATTCAGGGATGATGCATTGTTTGGACCATTACTTTCTTATCATAAAGAGCCTCGCGAGTATGAGTGGTTCTCGAACGCTCTTCACACTGGCGGCACTTTTGTTGATGTTGGCGCTAATGTGGGTGGTTACAGTGTTAGGGCTTGTAAAATAGGTGCTAGGGTTATTGCTGTGGAGCCTGGGCCCGATAATTATCGTGTGCTGAAGTTAAACTTAGAACTTAATCAGTGCACTAATGCTCATGTCCTAAACATCGCCGCTGGAAGCAAGGAAGAAGTTCGTCAACTCTACGAAGGTGATGAGGGTGCCCCTTCTGGGTATACCTTGGAACAAGGTGAAGGTATTAGAAAAGTTAAGTGCTCTGTTGAGGCTAAGCCCCTTGATGCAGCAATACCGCCATTGCTTAGTGATGAATGGATTAATTTGTTGAAGGTCGATGTTGAGGGTTTTGAGGTTGAGGTGATAAAGGGCGCCTTAAATTTGCTTAAAAGAACTCGCTACGTAATTGTCGAGGTAATCCCCAGCACTAGGTCTAAAATACTTGAAGTGCTTGACCTATTAAGGCCCCTAGAATTTAGACTTATTGATAAGGCATGTAGGCAATCGTATTGTAATTTATTTCTACAAAAGTTTGGATGATTATCTACTGGGAAGTGGCTTCAGTATTTAACGTTCAATCAGCTGCGATGAAATTAGGCAAATGCTGGATGAGATGGAGGTAACCACGGAGGTCATCCCTTTTGAGTAGAACGACAGCGAAACATGTGAACACATTATCTGTATCTGAAAATCCATGTCCTGTTTGTGCTTCCCAACATTTGAAAGTTTTTTTTGAGATGTTGGATGTTCCCGTCCATTGCAATCTTCTATGGACGAGCCAGGATGCAGCCCAGCATTGTCCCAGGGGGGATATCAAGCTGGCGTTCTGCCCTGTTTGCGGCTTCATAACGAATCTGGCATTCGACTCAGTCCGTCTTGAATACGCGCAGCGTTATGAAAACTCTCTGTTTTATTCGCCTCGTTTTCAAGACTACGCACGGTCGCAAGCAGCGCGATTGATTAAATGCTATGATCTCTATAACAAAGACATCATTGAAATTGGATGTGGGCAAGGTGATTTCCTATTATTGCTCTGCAAGCTCGGGAATAACCGTGGAGTGGGCTTTGATCCAACCTACGTTAAACGAGAAAAGCACAGTAACACAAAGGATCGATTGAAGTTTATCCAAGATTTCTACTCAGATAGATACAAGAACTATAAGGCTGATCTCATTGTTTGTCGACATGTACTCGAACACATCCAGAACCCAAAAGGCTTCCTAAACACAATACGACAAGCAATTGGCGGTCACCTTGATACTTATCTGTTCTTTGAAGTACCAAACGCATTGCACACTTTTCGCAGATTCTTTGTCTGGGATATTATCTACGAGCACTGCTCATATTTTACACCTCTCTCCCTGTCGCGCACCTTCTCATCTTGTGGGTTCCACATCTGCAAACTTACTGAGGAGTATGATAGCCAATATCTCTGCGTCGATGCTCTACCGAGCAAACAAAGTGCGCCAGCTTCTGAGCATGAGCAGCATTACGAGATTGATCGAATTGCACGTGACATAGAATCGTTTACTTCCAATTACCAAAACAATGTTGAGAAATGTAGACACAAACTGGAACAGATAGAAGATGGACGGCGGCGTGCAGTTATATGGGGAGCAGGTTCAAAGGGCGTCACTTTCTTGAATACATTCAAGGATTTACAGATCGAGTATGCAGTAGACATTAACCCGCGCAAGCAAAGTATGTATATCCCAGGGGCAGGGCAGAAAATTGTCCCACCTGGGTTCCTTCGAGACTACCAACCAGATGTCATCATTGTGATGAACCAGATATATTTGAGCGAAATCAAAGAACTTATAAAGAGGCTTGGAATAACCACTAATTTCATTTCTGTATGAGGCCCACGCTTGTCAGCTTGAAATGAAAATCCTTATAGACCGTAGATGTTTCACCATTGCGATTAGGTTTGAGAATATAAAGAAAATATCCTTAAGTAAAATATATTATAGTTAAAGATAACTGGTGGATGGTGGCTCATTGTTAACGCCTTCCCTTTAATCTGAAAGTTGGAGGTTTTCTGTGTCCATTGAATTAAGCGACATTGCTAAATCCTCAGCCAGGGGAAGCTTCTTCTTGTTTCTTGGTAGAACCTCATCCACAATTATCATGGCTATTGCTTCCATCCTGATAGCCAGACTCCTTGGACCAGAAAACTACGGCCTGTATACCATCGCTCTGATCGCTCCCTCCTTCTTCATCGCTCTCTGCGACCTCGGAATCTCCCCGGCCCTGATCAGGTTCTCCGCTCACTTCCACTCCAAAAGTAAAGATCGGAAAGTTGCAGGCCTTATACAGGCTGGAATTATATTCAAATTCATTTCGTCGCTAATCCTATCCCTGATTCTCCTACTTCTCTCCGAGAGCATCGCCACATGGGTCTTTAGAAGGCAGGATCTTGGTCTTCTTATCCGCTTCACCTCGCTCTATCTAGTTGGCCAGGCAATTTTCGAAACCCTTAACTACATTTTCATCGGTCTAGACAAGACGGAGAACAGTGGCCTCCTCATGAATATCCAAGCCATAACAAAGATTGTGGCCTCCGTTCTGCTCATCATCTTCGGCTTGGGTGCCATTGGCGCCATCCTGGGTTTGGGACTAAGTTTTCTGCTTGCCGCAGTAATAGGGGTCACTGTACTCTTGTTGCGCATTTGCCCTAGCCTTTACAGCCACAACCCTGGAGAGAACGTCGATTTCTTTCAGGCGTTGAGGTTGATGATCCCTTACGGAATGCCCCTTTACCTATCCCACATCATCTTCAGCCTCCTTACGCAGTACCAAGGCTTCATATTGGCCCTGTTTGTGTCCAACACGGAGATCGGCAACTACAAAACAGCCATGAACTTCTCTGTTTTGATCACCCTCCTCTCCTACCCAATAGCCTCCTCCCTCTTTCCCGCCTTTTCCAAGCTAAGCATTAAGAAGGACCGAAATATGGTTGAGAAGATGTTCAAGCTCTCGGTCAAGTACACCTCCCTCCTATTGATCCCCGCTTCCCTTGCCGTGGCCGTCCTGTCCAAAGAGCTCATATATACCCTGTACGGACCCCAATATCAGCTCGCTCCAAGCTACCTCGCCCTCTACATCCTCAGCTTTCTATGCTCCGGCTTAGGAATGGTCGTAGTGAGCAACTTCTTCAACGGTCAAGGAGACACCCCAGCCACTCTCAGGATGAGCCTGGTAAACCTAGGCCTTTCCCTGCCACTGGCCTTGATCCTGACCTTCCTTTATGGTGTTTCGGGACTAGTGACCTCCGTCCTAGCAACACAGCTTCTGTCTTCGACATACGGCCTGTTCTTGGCCCACAAGAAGTATGCAGTCACCGTGGACAGGGTCTCCTCCCTCAGGACAGGAGTCGCCGCCCTCTCCTCCGCCCTGCTGGTCTACATCTTCATCGCACTCGCTCCCATCTCTATCCCCATATTAAAGCTAGCCGTGGGCGGATCTATCTATGTAGCCTCCTTTCTAGCCTTCGCTCCCTTGCTCAAGGTCATAAGTAAAGAAGATATAAAGAACCTAGACGAGCTGTTGAAGGAGCTTGCCCCGATCTACCCAATTGCGAAACGCATCCTCAGCCTTGAAGAGAAGATTTTAGCTCTAAACATCGCACTTTGATTTGAAGTTAAAGAACTTGAGTAACAAGGATGGAAAACAAACACGTGACTTCATCCATGTAAAGGATGTGGCAAAGGCAAACTGCAACGTAACAGCGCAGATTCATGACCGTAAACGTCAGAACGGGAAAACCTATCTCAATACAAAACTAGCTGAAATCACCTCAAGACAACTTGCAACATAGACTTTTACTAAAGGCGAGAGTATGAACCTCATATTTGACATACCTTTTCTGATCCTAATGCTCGTAGGATTCTTAGCACAATATATCGATGGGGCCCTGGGAATGGGGTACGGGGTCACCTCAGCCACTATACTTATCTCATTGGGCATCTACCCACCAATCGCAAGCGCAAGCATCCACGCAGCCAAAATATTCGTAGGTCTCATCTCTGGAGCCTCACACTTCAAACTCGGCAACGTAGGAAAAGAACTATCACTACCCTTAATCATATTCGGAGTCCCCGGAGGAATCATAGGGGCCTACGGGCTAGTAAGCCTCCCCGCCAACCCTGTCAGACTCGCCGTCGGTTGCGCGCTCCTAGCCATGGGCTGCATAATCCTCTACAGATTCATATTCCAGCACAAAAGCGGACACGAATCGACCAAGCGATACTCACCTAAGAGCCTCGCCACCCTCGGATTTTTCGCAGCCCTCATAGACGCAATAGGCGGCGGCGGATGGGGCCCCATATGCACCCCCAGCCTCATGATAACAGGATCAGACTCTAGAAAAGCCATAGGCTCCGTCAACCTCGCAGAGTCCTTCGTTACCACCGCCATGACCCTAACCTTCATAATCCTTCTCGGACCAGAAAACTTTCGCTGGGACATAGCCCTAGCCTTATCAATAGCAGGGCTCATCATTGCCCCAATCTCCGCCTTCACCTGCAAAAAGTTGCCCAACAGACTGCTGGGTACGCTTGTTGGACTAACGGTTGTAATATTAAGCACCCGTACACTTCTCACGACTTTTGGATTATGAGATATAAAAGTATCGCCGCCATCATATGGAAAGACCAAATTCAGTTAAAAACTTGCAAAAGTAGATAGATATAAATACACATAAATGTATTACATCTACGGTGACCATATTGCCCGTCAAAACGACCATCGTGTTGAAAGACGAAGTGTATGAATATCTAATCAAAAAGGTTGGAAGGAGAAAAATCTCGGAAACCATAAACAAGATTCTCATGAAAGAGCTCTTCACCGGCAGCAAAAGCATGTTTGGAGTTGACCCATGGCTCACAACTGAGGGCTTAAGGGATGAGGAAGAACCCCATGAAAGCCCTTGACTCCTTCGCGTGGATAGAATACTTCATGGGTTCAAGAAGAGGAGCCCAGGTAAGAGAGTACATCGAAGGAGAGGGGCCCCTCTACACCCCGGCGATCTGCCTAACCGAAATCAAATCGAGGTACCTAAGGGAGAGAAAAGATCCCACAAGCAGAATCAACCTCATCCTAGACAGAAGCCTCATCATCCCCATAAACACGCAGATAGACCTCCAAGCTGCAGACATCAAACAAAAACACAAACTCCACACAATAGACGCAATAGTGTACGCATCCTCCCGACACAAAGATCTGACACTCGTCACCGGCGATCAACACTTCAAAGGCCTTCCCAACGTGGAAATCATATGACCCTCTGCCCAAGGCGACACCTCACCCTTAACCTCACCTCAGACGAGAAGGCTACATGAAAGCCATTGAAGGAAACAATAGAGGCCCAAAAAGACCGAATACATTCCCATGGATTAAAACAATCTTCCAAGTGATCTCTGCCCTATTTCTCTTTCCATTTCCATTCCAGAGGGTTCTCCGCACTTAAGAAGGCGTACTCCCCAAAGTGTTGCGTGTTCTCAGTCCATATCGTGTCAACGTTCCCCCTCGCCGTGTGAGCAAGCACACAATCAAGTACATCACCGTTAACGATGGACCGGTCCCTAGCCGACTCAAAGGCTTCAATATGGGTGGCCGTGGCTGGAAGTAGCTTCCCAATCGCCACACTTTTACTCATAAAGGATAATGCGATTTCCCACTTTAAATTTCAAAACGTTTAAATCCCACTAAACAAACAAAGAGTAATTAGGTGGGAAGATGAGTATTCTGGAACTGGACAGCAAGGGGAGGTTAACGCTGCCGAAAGAAGTGCGGGAATCCCTTGAGATCGGGAAAAAGGTGCTAGTTTTAAACGCAGGAGATCACCTCAAAATAATCCCCCTACCGCCTGACCCATTCCACATCCTTCATGGAGCATTTAACGTCAAAAAACCCTTTAAGGAGCTGAGGAAGCAAGCAGAAATAATTGCTGAAAATGAAGCGAAAAGAGAGAGGGGTTGAACCCCATAAATGCCCCTGCTAGAAAACGATGTGATTTTCGCTTATCTAAATGAATACGATCCCGAACACGCTATCGCCGAAAACATCTTCCGAAAGCTACGAGATGGGGAAACCAGCGTAGAAATCTCGAGCGTTAGCCTAATCGAGATGGAGCTAATCTATCGAAGTGAAAGAATGGAGGATAATCTTCTAAAAGACTTAGCAGCCGTAGCAGCCTTACCCAACGTAGAATACATCGTATTAACACCCGACATAGCTGTCGCAAGCGTATACCTAAGGCGGACACTTAACCTGACATTCTTCGACTCACATTACGCCGCAACCGCACTAAGCCTAGACAGAAAAATTATTTCATTCGACCAAGCATACGATAAAGTACCCGGTCTGACCCGCATCAAACCCCACACAGTCTAATATCGCAAGCTTAAGGATTTGACGAAGGATTCTCTTTCGAGCATGAATGCTCTGGACAACATCAACGTGGTCAACCAACATCCTCATAAATCTCCCTTCTGGTCAACCCCCTCGGCACACCAACCTCACGAGCATTCGTCAAAGCATCAAGAATCTACTCCTCAGCCGTCTTCCGCTTCAACTCAACCTTGAAGCTCTTCCTATCCAAAACCGCCACAGTTAACTTGTCGCCCTCCCTTAAGCCGATCTTCTCCCTAACTCCGCCGGAATGTAAATCTTCTTTTTATGATAAGTGGTTTCAACCAACCCGCGACCTATTAACCAAACAATAATATAACCATGTATAAATGTACCCACAAAACCATAACCCACAAAATTATCCTCACATCACCCGTTCCAAAGCCATGCATAGAAATCCAAGAGGTCACAACAAAATGGAACCCCCACGTTTCCATCTTACACGTAGCACAATAGCGTTAAGCATCAAAGCCATCGCTATATTAGGCGCAATTATAGCTATTTACTTCCAAGACCTCGCCATAGTTGCAAACGAGGCCACACGAAGCGAACTAATGAGCCACATACTAGCCATACCCTTCCTACTCACCTACCTCCTCTACCGCAAAAGAAAAATGCTCAGAGCCACAATCTCATTCGAAACAACCATCCCCGTCAGAAAACCAACATACACCCATGAAATCATCGGCGCACTCCTATGCCTCGCAGCCTTTCTCCTATACTGGCACGGATCCTACACCTTCACACCACTCGAATACCACATGATCTCACTTCCCATATTCACCGCTGGACTTATCCTAATAATATTCAACACAAAAACACTCAAAGTCTTAGCCTTCCCCATAGCCTTCCTCCTTTTCCTAACACCGCCCCCACTCGAAACCATCTACTTAGCGGGCGCAACCCTATCCACCATCAGTTCCGAAGCCTCATACCACATGTTCAAAGCCATAGGATTACCCGTGAGCCTAACAGATCAGTATGGAACCCCAGTTATAATTCTCCAAAAGCCTGGAGCCTTGCCACTCACCTTCGCCATCGACATCGCATGTACAGGCATCTACTCTCTCATAGGATTCGCGATCTTCGCAGTTTTCGTCGCATACATCGCAAGAGGAGCCGCTTGGAAAAAAGCAGCCGTATTCCTCGCAGGCTTCCCACTCATCTACGCCCTCAACATCACCCGAATCATCACCATCGTACTCATAGGCAACCAATACGGAATGGAAGCAGCCATGCAAACATTCCACCTAGTCGGAGGCTGGGCCCTCATCTTTATGGGAACCCTTATCCTACTAACTTTATCCGAAAAAATCTTCAAAATCCAGCTCTTCACCACAAAACCAAAAACAACACCTTGCAACCACTGCAGCCAAAACCCCACCATAAAACAACACTTCTGCGCAGCCTGCGGAAAACCCCTAAACCCCATGAGCATAAGGCTCTCTAAACGAGACCTAACCAAAATATTCATACTCATAATAAGCGCAATTCTCGTCGTCAGTCTCCAGGTATCCGTCTTCGCCCTAACCGAGGGACCCACAGAAGTCATCATCCAGACGCTAGGCGGAGAACAAACCACCACAAAAATCTTACCAGAGATCCAAGGGTACGCAACTAAATTCATCCATCGAGACAAAAAATTCGAAGAAATAGCCAAACAAGATGCCGCACTCACCTACGCATACATACCCACCGACGAAACGAAAAAACCCGTATGGGTAACTATAGAAATCGCAAAAACACGAGGATCCCTGCACCGATGGGAACTCTGCTTCTACAAACCACCAGTAACAAAACTAACCCCAAGAGACATCCAACTCCTGGAAAACCCGCCAACAACAGCCCGCTACTTCGCCTTCCAAGACAAAAAATCCAACCTAACCCAAGTGATCCTATACTGGTATGAAAACGCCTTCTTCAACACAGGCACAAGCCTAGAAAAAGAACACGTAAAAATCAGCCTCATCGCCTACGCCAAAACCTCAGAAGACGTTCCTATAATCGAAGAAGAGCTCCTACCCTTCGGCAAAGCCATCGCCAACCATTGGCAACCCATCAAAACCTGGTCTCAAATCACCCTAACCATCGCCCAACACGGAACCATCCTCATCACAATAACAACAGCTCTACTCGTAATAACCCTAGCGCTTCAAGTTATAGAAAAGCAGAAGGAAAGAAAATCTAACCTTAGAGCCTACAATAAACTTGCCCTAAAGGAAGAGAAACTAATACTACAAGCCGCTCATCAAGCAGGCAAAAAAGACAAACCCACCGGCAACCAAATAGCCTCATACTATCAAAGGCTCGCGGGAAAACCCATCGAATCAAGTCTGCTCCTTCAAAAACTTAA
>Ga0315314_1000514_pt1 | contig 42058 bp, 35 predicted proteins | sample TDP9_MG_FD_203631 | JGI IMG/M metagenome (GOLD analysis project Ga0315314, IMG submission 203631) | Freshwater sediment microbial communities from Lake Towuti, South Sulawesi, Indonesia - TDP9 | ecosystem: Environmental > Aquatic > Freshwater > Lake > Sediment | place: Indonesia: South Sulawesi... | reverse complement strand
GAACGCCAAGTATAGCATATACCAATTTAGCTATGTTTGGCGTTTTGTTTTCCTTGGTTTTGTAGCCACGGCGCAGCAAGCCACCAGCCCTCCTCAAATGTACTTGCTAGGCAAATCTCAACTTAACCGCATATTCTGAGTGTTTGTGACCGATTAAGCCCACTTATTAGGAAGATACCTAGAACTAATTCACTTCGTAAAGGTCAGCCGTCTTCACCCAAGATCTTATTGGCTCCAGTAGAGCTAGAGTCCTGTCTATATAGCATCGTAATTGACGCCACAGGAGTTTCAATAGTAGCATTAGTGTCACTATGACATCATACTTAGAATGGCAATGGAGAAAAATGGTGGTTCGCCGCGACCTTGACTATGAAGAGGTTATCACTGACAAAAGGATGACAAGCCTTCGCTTGCTGTTTATGAAGGAGGTGATGAAACGAGAAAGCTGGTTTTTCTTTTTCCAGCCCTTGTTCTGGCTACTTCGGCTATAGCCTGTACTTTGTCAAGCCCGACCGTTTGTTCCGTCGAGGTCATCAGTCCAGACGGCTGGGGGTGGCAGAACCCCCTACCCCAAGGGAATACCCTTTATGGTGTCTGGGGCACTTCATCATCTAATGTCTTCGCCGTCGGTGACTCAGGCACCATCCTTCACTACGACGGCAAGGAATGGAGTCCGATGAGCAGTGGCACCACAAACTACCTTCGTGATGTCTGGGGCACTTCGTCATCTGATGTCTTCGTCGTCGGTGACTCAGGCACCATCCTTCACTACGATGGCAAGGAATGGAGTCCGATGAACAGCGGCACCACAAACCATCTTCGTGACGTCTGGGGTACTTTGTCATCCGATGTCTTCGCCGTCGGTTACCAAGGCACCATCCTTCACTACGACGGCAAGGAATGGAGTGCCATGAGCAGTGGCACCACGAATTACCTTCATGGCATCTGGGGCGCTTCGTCATCTGATGTCTTCACCGTCGGTACCTATGGCACCATCCTCCGCTATGATGGCAAGGAGTGGAGTGCTATGAGCAGTGGCACAATAAATTATCTTCACGGTGTCTGGGGAACTTCACCCTCTGATGTTTTCACTGTCGGTAAGGATGGCATCATCCTTCACTACGATGGCAAGGAGTGGAGCCTGATGAACAGTGGCACTCCAAATCGCCTTTTGGATGTCTGGGGAACTTCACCTGCCGACGTCTTAGCTGTCGGTTACCAAGGCACCATCCTCCGCTATGATGGCAAGGAGTGGAATGCCATGAGCAGTGGCACCACAAACTACCCTCGTGATGTCTGGGGCGCTTCGTCATCTGATGTCTTCGCTGTGGGTGCCCATGGGATGATTCTGCACTACGACGGCAAGGGGTGGAGTGCCGTGAGCAGTGGCACCACGAATTACCTGCATGGCATCTGGGGCGCTTCGTCATCTGATGTCTTCGCTACGGGTGCCAACGGGATGATCCTCCACTACGATGGCAAGGACTGGACTGCCATAAGTAGCAACACCACAAATTTTCTTTTTGCCGTTTGGGGAGCCTCACCCTCTGATGTCTTCACTGTTGGTGACTCGGGCACCATCTTCCACTATGATGGCAAGGACTGGAGTGCCATGAGCAGTGGCACCACGAATTACCTTCGTGATGTCTGGGGCACCTCACCCTCTGATGTCTTCGCTGTCGGTTACGAGGGCACTATCCTGCACTACGACGGCAAGGAGTGGAGTGCCATGAGCAGCAACACTACGACTTTTCTTTTTGCCGTTTGGGGAACCTCACCCTCTGATGTCTTCGCCGTCGGTACCTATGGCACCATCCTCCACTATGACGGCAAGGACTGGAGTGCCATAAGTAGTGGCACCACATATCATCTTTACGCTGTCTGGGGAGCCTCACCCTCTGATGTCTTCACTGTTGGCGACTCAGGCACCATCCTTCACTACGACGGCAAGGAGTGGAGTGCCATGAGCAGTGGCACCACAAACTACCTTCATGGTATCTGGGGCGCTTCGTCATCTGATCTCTTCGTTGCGGGTGCCGATGGGATCATCCTGCATTACGATGGCGAGCACTGGAGTCCGATGAGCAGTGGGACTACAAATCGTCTTTTTACCGTCTGGGGCAGTTCACCTACCGATGTTTTCGCTATTGGCTCTTATGGTAGCATCCTACATTTTTTAGAGCCGGCACCTACCTAGACCTGTATCTTCTATGACCCGGTAAGGGACACCGAGCTTAGGCTAAACACTGATGACAAGACGTTCTAGTTCATCGCTCCTAGCTATGATTCTCGTGTAAAAGAAGCGGCAAGAATGAGGGTGGGCAATACTGCCTGGGGTCAATGGATACTTATCTGCCATCGGGGCAGTAACATTGGTTTTTTTGCATTTGCTATCGATAGCGAAAGAGATATTTGCCTGGCATTTCTAAGGGACTGGCAGACAAGGAGATCGTATCGACTATGGGATACCCTGGTTTCGTCTGTCTATGCTGTTGTTATTCGTTTTTGCTTTGTCTGATGCCCAGCAAGTCCTCATAGCCAACAAGATGGTTGATTGTTTAAGGAGAGCTTGACCAAATATTCTAGCGGAAGGCTTTTCTTCGCCTTAGTCTAATCGGTAAGAAAATGGCTAAAAATATTATCACAGCGAGAATTGGCCCAAGTATAGGCCACTTAACCCCGGTGGGGGGCGCAGGTGGTTGGGATTGTGGTTCTTCTTTGACCATAAGTGGTACTTCTTTTTTGACTATAAACGAACCGTGAAGACCATTAACATCCACAGAGTAAGTACCAGCTTCAGCCTTGGTTGTGGTGAAGGTTACCGTTTCACTACCGCCAGCAAGGGTTATTCCCCTGGTTTTTTCTATCATCTCGTTTATCTTAAGGGTTACGGTATAGCTAGCTTCTTGCTCACCGGTATTAGTCACCAAAACGCTTATACTTACCGTTTCGCCAATATCAGCCTCAAGCGGGAAGATACTCAACGAACTGGGGGTAAAAGCAGCTGGTACCGGTACTGGTGCTGGTACTGGAGCCATGATAGCAAAAGTACTGAGGTGGTCAACAATGGTGGTAACAATATTATTCACCACATCAACCACCGATGGTAACACCAGCCATTCGCCAACATCTTCATCGTAGCAGGCTATAACCAGGTCCTCTTCAGCTACCTCCAGGGAAATTTCATACGGGTCATAGCTACAGGTTATGGTAATTAGCTGGTCAAAGGTAGCCCCGTCGGGTCCCACATCATAGGGTAGCCCAACAATATTAGCCTCTGGAGGTGGTGGCAACGGCGTCTCATTGATAGTAAGTTCTAAACTGATAAGCGGCTCACCGTCTTTATTCAGGACAATAGTACCTTTGGGAATAACAATGTGAAGCATCCCATCCTCGGAGACGAACTCTTCAGGGAAAAAGTGGGCAACGATTATTGTATTACTATTTATCCTTACATCTGCTGGGTTCTCATTGCCAATCAGGTCTCCGCTCCAGCTGACGAAATAATAGCCAGGTGCTGGCTGCGCCTCAAGGCTGACACGGCTGCCTTTCGTCATGGTACGCTTAGCGGGATAGGAGGATGGCACCTGCCCTTTTACCTCGACGTCGCCGCCGCCACTCGGGCTTACATCTACGCTGACAGTCCTAGTTGCCTGGGGGGGTAGTGGTGATGACCCATCACCGTCATCACAGGGTCAGCCAGCCTCAACTGGCTTGGCGGTGAATAGCATTACCAACATTACCAAGCTTAACCATGGCAAAGCGATTTTGATCAGCTTCCTATTCATGTCTTTTTCCTTATTGATATCCCAGTCACGCTGCTAAAATTAGTTTACAAGCTGTTATACTCGCACATATATTATATCACATCGCTCCGCCCTGACTATACAAATTGACGTAAAGTTCAATCACCATTTAATCGCTGGGTATCGCTTGGAGATCTAACAGCATTTCTTAGAGAAAAAGCAACTCGTGTTGTATCCCCACCAGCCTGCCCAAGAACAGTACCCTCTTGTGCAGCAACTAGTGCGGCAAATTACGGTTAAATTTTTCCGCTAATTGTCATATTCCTCAAGATACCCGTTTAATCTATGAAAAGTCTCAAAATCTATGCAGAGGGTCTTGACAAGTGGGGGAAAAGGTGCTAATATGGTATGCGGTAACCGTTTACCGCTAATTAAACTAAAGGATGTTATAATTATATGAAGAGAATTTATATTAAGGAACAGGTCTGCATTGGCTGTCATCTCTGCGAGGTGTATTGCCAGGTAGCACACTCACTATCAAAGGACTTGATCAAGTCTTTTAAAAAGGAATCCCCACAGCCGTTGCCGCGTTTGTCAGTTGAGGTAAGTAAACCAGTATCATTTTCCATCCGCTGCCAGCATTGTGATGAACCTCCATGTGTTTATGCTTGCCTTACCGGGGCACTCCAGAGGGATACGGGGAGCGGCGTTGTGACTGTGGATGAAGAGAGGTGCATTGGTTGCTGGACTTGTATATTAGTTTGCCCATTTGGTGCTATCAGGCAGGATACCCATCAGGGAAGGATTGCCAAATGTGACCTTTGCGTCGGAATGGATGAACCAACATGCGTGACTAATTGTCCTAATGAGGCGCTGTTATATGTGGCGGATAGATAATGGGTAGAAACAAAGCCGTTGTAATTGTTGATTACGGTGCGGGGAATTTGCGCAGTGTGGTTAATGCTATTGCCAAGCTGGGTTACCAGTCGCGGATAACCAGCGACCCCGGTGACATAGTTAATGCGCAAGCAGTCATCCTACCGGGTGTTGGTGCTGCTGCTGATACTATGGCTAACCTCAAGAGGCTGGGATTGGCTCGCATGATTGGTCAGCTTATTGCTGAGGGACGCCCCTTCTTAGGTGTTTGCATCGGGCTGCAGATTTTGTTTACCGCCACTGAAGAAGGTGGTTGGCACGAGTGTCTCGGGATTATTCCGGGGCAGGTGCGTAAGCTCCCTTCGGGGTTAAAAGTCCCCCACATGGGATGGAACCAGGTAAAGCAAACAATTTCTCACCCAATATTTGACGGGATACCAGACGAAGCCAATTTCTACTTTGTTCATAGCTATTATGTAGAGCCGGAGGATAAATCGCTGGTGACTGGTGAGACTGAATATGGCATTCGTCTATGTAGTGTCATTGCCAGAGGCAACCTGGTAGCGACCCAGTTTCACCCCGAAAAGAGCGGGGATGTCGGGCTTAGGCTTTATGAAAATTTCATGAAGCTGGCTCTGGCAGCAAAGCTAAGTGGAACATAAAGATAGGGCAGGACATAATGACCAAGATGGAGAAGGTGAAATATCTGATTATAGGAAACTCTGCCGGGGGCATTGGGGCAGCTGAAGCTATTCGTGAGGTGGATAAAATAGGGGCAATTACCATAATCTCCAGTGAGCCCTACCCCGCTTATTCCCGGCCGCTTATTTCAGAGTATCTCGCCAGTAGGTGTCCTCTGGAGAAGATGCTATTTCGGCCTGTAGGGTTTTATGAGAAAAACCACCTCCAAATCATCCTAGGGCAGAAAGTAGAGCAACTTGATATTAGTGAGCATGCCATCAGGCTAGAGAACGGGAGAACAATAGCCTGGGAGAAGTTGCTACTTGCCACCGGTGGTCTGCCCATTGTCCCTCAGATAAAAGGCATTGAACGGAACGGGGTCTTTACCTTTGTCACGCTTGATGATGCTAAGGCTATTGACCGGTATCTTGGCTGGCGGATAGGACGTGGGGTGGTCATTGGCGGTGGTCTCATCGGCGTAAGTGTCACCGAGGCGCTGGTGAAACGGGGGGTTAAAGTTACCATAGTGGAGATGAAAGAACGGATTTTAAATACTATCCTTGACGAAGAAACATCAGCTCTGGTGGAAGAGAGGCTGAAACAGGCTGGGGTTGGAATTGTAACTGGCGGCACTGTAGCTGACATCGGTAGCTATCTGGGAGACACCGTCACTGGCATAACTACGGACGATGGTATTCCGATACCCTGTGAACTGGTGATAGTCTCCATTGGTGTCCAACCCCGCACTGAGCTGGTAACTGGTAGCGGGATAAAAATAAACCGTGGCATAGTGGTTGACCGCTATATGGCTACTTCTTCCGCCGATGTATATGCCTGTGGTGATGTGGCTGAGGCTTATGATTTTATCTGCGGTGAGAATCGGCTCACCCCGATTTGGCCCAATGCCTATATGGGGGGAAGGATCGCCGGATTCAATATGGCTGGTGTCCCGACGGAATATCCCGGAGGTACAGCTATGAATTCTTTGAAATACTTTGGGTTGGCTATTGTCTCTGCCGGCATAGTAAACCCACCTGACGATAGCTACGAGGTAGTGAGTAAAAAACATGACCACACCTACAAAAAGGTCATACTGAAGGACGGACTTGTGGAGGGCATGGTCTTTGTTGGCAACATTGAGAAATCGGGTATCGTCTTTAGCTTGATGAAGGATAGGGTAAATGTTGATGATTTCAAGCAAGCTCTGGTAAGTGACGATTTCGGTCTTGCCTCTCTCCCGGAGGAGATATGGCAACCACGCTTGGAAGTGCCACCTTCAGTATTAGCCTCCTCAGCAACCTCCGTTGGGCAGCCTGAGAAGATTGCCATAGGAGAGTAGAGATTATTTTAGGAGCTATTTCTATGAGAAATATTAACCCAACGCAAAACCCATACCACGACGATAAAGTAATTGATGCCTGCTCCATCTTTGGGGTAATGGATACTTCAGGGCGGAGATTCTCCGGGGAAAGCGTCATCACGGCGATTGCCAATATGCATGACCGTGGCAATGGCTTGGGCGGAGGATTTGCTATTTATGGATTATATCCGGAATATGCCGACCTCTATGCCCTCCACATAATGTACCTTAGCCAGGAGGGGAGGCGACAAACCGAAGCTTTTCTCAGCGAGAAGTTTAGAGTGGTCAATGAGGAGGAAATACCAACCCGACCGACCAGGGGTATTATTAATCCACCCCTCGTATGGCGCTACTTTCTTGACGCTAGTCAGCACAAGTCTGAAGCCAGGTCGGAAGATGACTATGTCGTTGACATGGTCATGGAAATAAACACCAAATTGGAAGATACCTTTGTTTATTCCAGTGGTAAGAATATGGGGATATTCAAGGGGGTAGGCTACCCTGAGGAAATAGCCGACTATTTCTGTCTAGAGCAGTACGGAGGCTATCTATGGACTGCCCATGGCCGGTTCCCCACCAATACCCCGGGCTGGTGGGGTGGCGCTCACCCGTTCTGTATTCTGGATTGGACGGTGGTTCACAACGGGGAGATTTCCTCTTATGGGATAAACCGGCGCTACCTGGAGCAGTTTGGCTACCATTGCACCATGCAGACCGATACCGAGGTAGTTGCCTATGTTGTTGACCTGCTGATGCGTAAGCACAATCTACCGGTAGAGATAGCCGCCAAAGTACTGGCTCCGCCGTTCTGGACTGAGATTGAGCGGCTTTCTCTGGGGGAACAGAAGTTGCTGCTGACCTTGCGCCAGGTCTATGGCAGCTTGCTGCTGAACGGTCCCTTCACTGTTATCATTGCTCACCATGGTGAGATGATTGGGCTTACTGACCGCGTTAGATTGCGACCGCTTACTGTTGGGATAAAGGGCGATACATTATACCTTTCGTCGGAGGAGTCGGCTATCCGTCTTATTTGTCCTGACGTGGATAAGACATGGGTTCCGATGGGTGGCGAGCCCATCGTGGGGAGGTTAGGTACGCCGCTTCAACCACAGCCTCTAGCTTTGGCTAGGGAGGTAACGTTAAGTGCTGACTAGAAGAATCATTCCATGCCTTGACGTAAAAGCCGGACGGGTAGTCAAGGGAACAAGCTTTATCCAGTTACGCGATGCCGGTGACCCTGTAGAGCTAGCCAGCTTTTACTATCAGGAGGGCGCTGACGAGCTGGTCTTTCTGGATATAACCGCTACCCCGGAGGGGCGTAATACCATGGTAGATGTTGTTGAGCGCATCTCCGAGCGGGTCTTTATACCCCTAACCGTAGGCGGTGGACTGCGCAACATAAGCAACATGCGGCGTATGTTGATGGCTGGGGCGGATAAGGTGGCGATAAACACTGCGGCTGTGCTCAACCCGTCTCTAATTAACGAGGGTGCGACAAAATTCGGCAGTCAGTGTATCGTCGTCGCCATAGATGCCAAAAGGATACCCAACACTAACAACCCCAGGTGGGAGGTCTTTATTTATAGTGGTCAGAAGCCGACCGGCATTGATGCCCTTGACTGGGTAAGACAGGCAGTAGAGCTTGGTGCTGGGGAAATATTGCTGACCAGCATGGATGCTGATGGGCATCGAGCGGGATACGATATTGAGCTTACCTGTGCCGTTTCTGAGGCAGTGGGCGTGCCGGTTATTGCCAGTGGCGGCGCCGGCACTGTGGAAAACCTTTATCAGGCGCTGGTTCTGGGCAAGGCGGATGCTGTTCTGGCAGCCAGCATCTTCCATTACGGAGTCTATTCAATTCGGGAGACCAAGGAATATCTGGCAACAAAAGGAATACCAGTACGATTATGAAATAGTAAGAGAGCAATGAGAGGCTTATTACAGTGAAGACCTATTTACCGACCAAATTCATAGTGGAGCGAGACTCTGAGCGGTGTATCCAGTGTCAGGTATGTGTCAACCAGTGCACGTTTGATGCCCACTACTATGATGCCAAAGACGAGGTGGTGAGAAGTCGTGAGGAGAACTGTGTTGGCTGCCATCGTTGTATTGTTTTCTGTCCCACCGGGGCATTAACCATCAGGCGAAGCTTGCTGGACTACCGGGAGAATTATAACTGGTGTCCTGAGGTGATTGAGGACATCATTAGGCAGGCTGAGACTGGCGGCGTGCTCCTTACCGGCATGGGCGATGACAAAAGCCAGCGCATCTACTGGGACCATCTGTTACTTAATGCCAGCCAGGTAACCAACCCATCCATTGACCCGCTACGCGAGCCAATGGAGCTTACCACCTATCTGGGGCAAAAGCCTGACCGGGTAGAACTCGACCGAGGGTCTCTGGGCCTGAAGACAAAATTGGCTCCTCAGGTCAAACTGGAAGTCCCGGTCATGTTTGCTGCCATGTCTTACGGAGCGGTGAGTATTAACGTCCATGAGTCCCTAGCTCGGGCAGCTACTGAGATGGGTACTTTGTGGAATACGGGTGAGGGAGGGCTCCACCCTAAGTTATATAAGTATGGGGACAATACTATTGTTCAGGTAGCTTCAGGGCGATTTGGAGTCCATCCCGATTACCTTGATGTCGCCAGAGTAATTGAGATTAAGATTGGGCAGGGGGCAAAGCCTGGCATCGGGGGACATCTTCCCGGAGAGAAGGTGAGTGCCGAAATTTCCCTGACCCGGATGATTCCCCAGGGAACCGACGCCCTGTCTCCGGCGCCACAGCATGACATTTACTCTATTGAGGATTTAGCCCAGCTCGTTTACGCACTAAAAGAGGCGACAAACTATACCAAGCCGGTATCGGTGAAGATTGCCGCTGTCCATAACTCGGCGGCTATTGCCAGCGGCATGGTGCGTGCTGGCGCTGACATCATTGTTCTTGATGGGCTTAGGGGAGCTACCGGTGCCGCCCCTAAGATTATCCGTGATAACGTAGGTATCCCTATTGAACTGGCACTGGCCTCAGTGGATAGTCGCCTACGGCAGGAGGGGATACGCAATCAGGCATCTATCGTGGTCTCAGGTGGTATAAGGAGTAGTGGTGATGTGGCTAAGGCGATTGCCCTTGGTGCTGATGCCGTTTACATCGGCACCGCCGCCCTAATTGCCCTGGGTTGCACTGTCTGCCAGCAATGCCACACTGGCAAGTGTGCCTGGGGGATATGCACCACTGACCTTGCCTTGACTAAGAGGGTCAACCCTGACATTGGCGCGCGGAGATTAGCCAACCTCCTGCGCGGCTGGAGCCTTGAGCTTAAGGATATACTGGGCGGCATGGGTGTTAATGCCTTGGAGAGCCTTCGTGGTAACCGCCTGCACCTGCGAGGTATTGGCCTAACTGATACTGAACTCGAAATCCTGGGAGTAAGGATGGCTGGAAGTTGACAATGGTGACAGCAAATAATCAGGTTGTAACAATAAATGCCAGTGGTCTCCACTATCGGGAGCTTAACGCTAGGCTGAGGGAGGTTGTCTTGAATGGCACCCAGAAGATTAAGCTCCGCAATGTCTATGGGCAGAGGTATATTGGTACCGACCTAGACCGACCGGTGGAAATCGAGATTTTCGGTACCCCGGGCAATGACCTGGGGACGTTTATGGATGGTCCGAGGATTACTGTGCACGGCAATGCTCAGGATGGCTGCGGCAATACCATGAATAGCGGCGAAATCATTGTCTATGGTCACGCTGGCGATATCGTCGGTTTGTCAGCCCGTGGAGGTAAAATCTTCATCCGGGACGATGTCGGCTATCGTGCTGGAATCCACATGAAGGAATACCAGGATAAAAAGCCAGCAGTGGTTATTGGCGGCACTGCCCAGGACTTTCTTGGTGAGTACATGGCTGGAGGCATTCTAATCCTGCTGGGTCTAAATCTTGGTGAAGGAGAATATCATAAAGCGAAATTTATTGGCACTGGAATGCACAGCGGTGTCATCTACCTGAGGGGGGATATCAAAGAATATCAACTGGGCAAAGAAGTGGGCATTGCCCCGCTGGAAGAAAAAGACTACCTGATTCTTCAGCAATTCGTTGGCGAGTTTGCTGCCCATTTCGGGTATGAAACCGGTGAGATATTGAAACATGGGTTCATCAAGCTCTTCCCCCGTTGGCTTCGACCATATGGCAGACTTTATACCTACTGAATAAAGGAGGTTTTTAGATGCCGGTCAATTCTGCCGATACTGCCTGGCTCTTGATTTCCTCAGCACTGGTTATGCTCATGACACCAGGTGTAGCCTTGTTCTATGGTGGCATGGTGAGAAGAAAGAATATCCTTTCTACCATCATGATGAGCTTTGCCATTCTGGCTCTGGTTGGTCTCCTCTGGGTGCTCTATGGTTATAGTCTGAGTTTTGGTGCTGACAAAGGCGGTCTTATTGGTGGACTTAATTTTATTTTTCTCCGCGGCGTGGGGCAGGAGCCTTCGCCTGTCTATGCGACGACAGTTCCGCACCTAGCTTATATGATTTTCCAGGCAATGTTTGCCATTATCACCGTAGCCCTGATTACCGGGGCGGTGGTGGAGCGGATAAAATTCAGTGCCCTCCTGCTCTTTTCTGCCTTGTGGCTCCGTGTTGTTTATTGCCCCGTGGCGCACTGGGTGTGGGGTAGCGGTGGGTGGCTGGCTAGATTAGGCGCTCTCGACTTCGCTGGTGGCACCGTGGTTCACATAAATGCTGGTATATCGGCGCTGGCTTTAGCCTGGCTGCTTGGTCCGCGCAAAGGCTTTCTCCAAAAGCAGCCAATGGAACCTAGTAATATTCCTATGGTGGTGCTTGGGGCATCGTTACTCTGGTTCGGTTGGTTTGGTTTTAACGCCGGTAGTGCTCTTACTTCTGGAGGGCTGGCATCCAGCGCCTTTGTTGCTACCAACACATCAGCAGCGGCGGCGGCTTTCACCTGGATGGCGCTTAGCTGGATTTACCGGCGTCCCACTGTCCTTGGTATTGCCACTGGAGTTGTCGCCGGACTGGTGGCTATTACGCCAGCCGCTGGCTTTGTATCGCCACTGATGGGGATCCCGATAGGTGTTGTGGCAGCGGTTGTGTGTTACTACTGTATGCTCTTCAGAATGAGGCGGGGCATAGATGAGTCCCTGGATGTCTGGGCAGTCCATGGTATGGGAGGCACTTGGGGAGCTTTAGCCACTGGCATTTTTGCTAGTGCCACTGTCAATTCGGCTGGCGCCGATGGCTTGCTTTTGGGTAATGCTGTGCAGGTTCTCAGGCAATTGGCTGGTATTGGCGCTGTCTGGGCATTTGCCTTTGGCGCTACCTGGGTTTTAGGAAAGCTGGTCGATGTTACTGTAGGGCTGAGAGTTGGTGCCACTGAAGAAACTGTAGGGTTGGACGTCTCACAGCATGGCGAAAGGGCTTATGGAGGGACGTTGCGGTGAAAAAAATAGAAGCTATAATTAGGGAAGAAAAGCTGGACGCCGTGAGAACAGCCCTTCAAAATAGCGGTTATTATGGAATGACCGTGAGTGAGGTTAGCGGTCATGGTCGGCAGGGAGGTCTTACCTTACAGTGGCGAGTAGGAGAATACAAAGTGGATTTTCTGCCCAAGATTAAGGTTGAGGTTGTGGTACTTGATGAAGATGTGCCCAAGGCACTAAACGCTATCACCACTGCTGCTCGGACCGGTGAGATGGGAGACGGCAAGATATTTGTCCTGCCAGTTGAGGGTGCAGTGCGTGTCAGGACTGGCGAGGAAGGCGAAAACGCAATATAATAAAATGCAATAGAATAAAACAAGAGGAGCGTTATAAAATGCAAACCAAAAATAGAGAGGAAAGTAAGCAATATATCCTCAAGATGGCTCAGGAGCATGATGTCAAGTTTATTAGGCTGTGGTTCACCGACATCCTGGGCATGCTCAAGAGTTTTGCCATAACTGTGGAGGAGCTGGAGGGTGCTCTCAAAGATGGCGTGGGGTTTGATGGCTCCTCTATTGAGGGCTTTGCCCGCATTGACGAAAGCGATATGGTGGCTCTGCCTGACCCCGATACCTTTCGGCTTGTTCCCTGGCGTCCCAAGGAGCATGCGGCAGTGGCTCGGATGTTCTGTGACATACTAAAACCGGGCGGCGAGCCTTTTGAAGGCGACCCGCGGCTTGTCCTGAAAAATAACCTAAAACGGGCAGCCGATATGGGTTACACCTACTATGTCGGCCCGGAGCTTGAATACTTCTATTTCAAGGATTCAAGTTGTACCGAGCCGCTGGACCAAGGGGGCTATTTCGACATGGACCCTCATGATGCGGCTATTGACCTGAGGCGGGAAACAGTGCTCGCTCTGGAGGAGATGGGCATTAACATTGACAAATCCCACCACGAGGTCGCTACCTCCCAGCATGAGATAGACATGCACTACACCGATGCCCTGACCATGGCTGACAACGTGATGACCTATCGGATAGTGATCAAGGAAATAGCGCTAAAGCATGGGGTCTACGCCACCTTCATGCCCAAACCGGTCTTCGGTATCAACGGCAGTGGTATGCATGTCCATCAGTCGCTATTCAAGGGTGATACCAATGTCTTCTTTGACAGGAACGGTAAGCATTATCTCTCCAAAATAGCACTGGGCTTTGTTGCCGGGCTCCTGAAATACGCTCCCGAGATTACTGCTGTCACCAGCCAGTGGGTTAATTCTTATAAGCGGCTGGTCCCTGGCTGGGAGGCACCGGTCTATATCTCCTGGGCAACACGGAACCGTTCCGACCTTATCCGGGTTCCAGAATACAAACCGGGTTTTGAGAATGCAACCAGGTTTGAGCTTCGCTCTCCTGACCCTGCCTGCAATCCGTACCTCTGCTTCAGCGTGATGCTGGCTGCCGGGCTGGCGGGGATTGAGGAGGGATTGGAGCCGCCTGACCCGGTGGAGGAAAACGTGTACCACATGAGTGAGGAGAGAAGAAAGAGCCTGGGAATAGGCACCTTGCCCGCCAGTCTTCTGGAGGCAATACAGCTCGCTGAAAAGAGTGAGCTGGTACGAAAAGCCCTCGGCGACCACGTTTTTGAAGCTTTCATCAAGAATAAGAAGATTGAGTGGGACCAGTATCGGATTCAGGTGACCGACTACGAGCTTAAGAGGTACTTACCAGTGCTGTGAGTGGAACCATGCTGTCCAGCTTGCGGGGGGAGTAGTATAACGGCTATCATCTATCAGAGTTGGTCTTTTCGGAGGTAGCAGGTGAGCCAGGATGTAATGCTGAGCCGAGACCTGGACTTGCTGCGTGTTGGCGCTGTAGTCCCTGCGCTTCGTGTTGCTGACGTGGATTTTAACGTTGGAAACATTATTGAAGCCATGAGAAAAGCTAGAGACGAGGGCGTGCAAGTGCTCGCCTTCCCGGAGATGGCGATTACTGGCTACACCCTTGGCGACCTGGTCAACACCAGGCACTACTTTTGAAAGCGAAGAACGGGCTGGGCTGTGTTCTGGACGAAAGCGCTGGGAGCACCATGGTAGTGATAGTGGGGATGCCGCTTGACGTTGAGCAGAGGATTTTTAATTGCGCTGTGGTGCTTAACTCCGGACACCTTCTTGCGGTCCTACCTAAGACCCTCCTGCCCTCGTATAAGGAGTTCTACGAGGACAGATGGTTTACTTCCAGTATGGATGCTCAGTGCGAGAGCGTGGAACTTCTGGGGGAGCGAGTCCCCTTTGGCACCGACATCCTCTTTAGACTGCACGGGGTTCCGTCAGCCATCGTTGGGGTGGAGATTTGTGAGGACCTGTGGGTGCCGCTATCGCCTCATGAATACCAGGCGCTGGCTGGAGTAAGCGTGCTCATTAATCTTTCCGCCAGCAACGAGGTTCTGGGAAAGGCGGACTGGCGCAGGATAATGGTGTCCTCCGAGTCTGGTAGATGCATCGCCGCCTATTGTTACGTATCATCCGGCATTGGTGAGTCGTCCAATGATGTTGTCTACGGAGGGCATATTCTCATTGCCGAGAATGGCACAGTCCTCGGCGAGTCGGAGCGCCTGTCGTCAAGTCCTCAGTTCATAATCTCGGACATTGACTTGGAACGGCTGGCACATGACCGCTGGGTATTTGCCAGTTTCCATGAGGCGTCCCGACAAAAGAAAACCTTCAGGGTTGTTGAAACCGAGGTCGCTGACCCCGTGCCGACCAAGTTGTGGCGAACCCTGGAGCCTCATCCGTTCGTGCCGGCAGACCCGGCTAAAAGGGCAGAGAGGTGCCGCGACATCTTTTCTATGCAGGTAGCTGGCCTTGCCCAGAAGCTGTCGGGGGCGAAAAGGGGTCATGTGGTAGTGGGCGTTTCTGGAGGGCTTGATTCCACCCTAGCCCTTCTAGTTGCGGTAAAGACTATGGACTTCCTCGGGCTACCACGGACTAACGTTCATGCTTACAGCCTTCCTGGTTTCGGTACTACCCGAAGGACTCGGGTTAACGCTGCGAAACTATGCTATGCACTGTACGTGAGCTTTGAACGAATGGACATCACCAGGACTTGCCGCTCGCACCTAAGAGACCTAAAGCACGATGGGCAGCAAGACGTAGTCTTCGAGAACGTACAGGCTCGCTACCGAACTGAATTCTTCTTCAACAAGGCAAATCAGTTCGATGCGATTGTACTGGGAACGGGCGACCTTACCGAGATTGCCGTGGGATGGGCTACCTTCTCGGGAGACCATCTTTCGCACTATCATGTCAACACATCGGTACCAAAGACACTGGTTCGTTTCCTTGTGCGGTGGGTCGCTGATGAAGAGTTAGCCGGTTCACCAGCGCAAAAGGTTTTGTATGATGTCCTTGAGACCCCGATCACCCCGGAGCTATTACCTGCGGAGGGGGGTCGAATTACGCAAAAGAGTGAGGAAGTCATTGGGCCAGTTGAGCTTGCCGATTTCTACCTCTATCCATTCATCCGCCTTGGTATGCGGCCAAGCAAGATTCTTTACCTCGCTAACGAAGTGAGAAAGCGAGGGCTGTTTGATGGTCAGTATACCCTCGACGATTTACAGAGATGGCTCAAGAGCTTTGTCGAAAGGTTCTTCGCCAACCAGTTTAAGAGGACATGCCTCCCTGAGGGACCGAAGATTGGCTCAGTGAGTCTGTCTCCTCGGGGGGACTGGAGGATGCCATCCGATGCTGAGGCAAAACTTTGGCTGGAAGATTTGGAAGCGATGTATCTTAAACTGAGCGAAGCAACTGATACGAAGCCAGAATAGTCATCGAGCTACGGAGGGGGCGAGGTTTAACGACTGGGCGCTCTGTGTGAGGGGCCACGTATCATTGCACAAAACTCACATTTGTTCTGCTGAGCTCAGCGTCTTTTAAGAGTGATTCGCCATTTGCAGGAAACGATCCAAAAATTGGAGGTGGTTATTATGTCATACTATGCTCAAAGGTGCACCCAGGGTGCTCAATTAACCTGAGAAACAACAGTATATGAGTGCCCAATGTTTGATGGTCTTTCTGAAAATCGTAAAGAGCATTGTGCAGCCGTGCAAACGTCCAAGAATATTCCGGGCAGCTTTCTCAACTTGATCGAGTCAGAATAAGTATGAAAGTGAGGATATTCCTATTCCTGTGAGGCTCGTAGGAATGACCCTAAAATTGATAGGAAGAATGGAATCAGTCTTTCTATTATTTGCGAAATGGAGAGGAATACCACTAGCTTGTGAATATTCCGGATTCTCCTCATCCCTAATGAGGCCATCGGACAGGTATTGGCACCTCGACGGTTATCACTGTACCTTTGCCTAGTCCTGGTCTTATACTTATACTGCCATTAAGCAACCTGACCCGCTCGGTCATACCCAATAGGCCAAGTTTGCCTGCGCGGCCCAGGTCACCCAGTTCATTAGGTAATGCAAAGCCACAACCATTGTCGCAGATGCGCATTTTGACCTTCCTCTTGGTGAAGGTAACCTTAACAGTAGCCTCCCTTGCTCTGGCATGTTTCCTGATATTGTGAAGCGCCTCTTGCGTAATACGGAAGAGGGTCAACTCTACTTCTGGCGGCAAACGTTTTTCACAACCGACGGTGTCAAAGAAGCATATGAATCCCCCCGGATCAGCCATCTCTTCGATTAGTAATCTTATGGACGGCACCAGTCCGAATCGGTCCAAAAGAACAGGACGCAACTCGTGACTGAAACGACGTACCTCTTCTAACGTACGGTCGACCTTACCCCGAAGCTGCTGTAGCCTACTTATTGCAGTCTCTGTTAGTCCGTCCACAGTGGAAATCATGTCATCAATATCCATACATACACCAGTTAGGGTTTGTGCAGTATCATCATGCAAGTCACGAGCTATTCGTTTTCTTTCTTCCTCTTGCGCTCTAGTGATTTGCGTAATGTAGAATTGCATATTCTCTCTGAGTCGTCTCTGCTCAGTTATATCAATCCAGTTTGATAGGCAATACTTAATTCTACCATTATCTTTCACTACTACGGAAGTCGTTCTTACCCAGAATTGCTCATCATTCTTCCTTTGCAAAAGCATTTCATTGCCCTTCGATCCATAGCGTAGTTCCCTGTTGAAATGGCCCCTTATTTTACGTCTATGCTCACGTGACCACCATGGGTATGGAGGCTTTACACCGACAATCTCTGTGGCGGTAAATCCAGTCATGTTCTCAAACGCTGGATTGACATATTCTACCGAGCCATCTGGATTTATGACTATTATTGGATTTGGTGAGTTTCTCAGTAAACTACTACTGAATTCTTGGCTCACACGTAATGCTTCCTCATTGAGCTTACGTTGAGTGATATCCCTCGTTACCGCAACAAAGCCTATTGGCTTGCCATCCACATCTCTCAACACACCGGATGCTAACTCTACAGGAAACTTAGAGCCATCGGCCTTTAGGAAATTGTACTCTACTCCCCTCGATACGCTATTCTTTAAAGTTTCTCGCAGATTTACCTTCATTTTTTGGTGATCTTCTGGAGCCACGAAATCGTAGGCGCTTCGACCAATAACTTCCTCTTTGTGATTGTAGCCATGCAATTCAACCATTCTTTCGTTAACATCAATCACCGTCCCATCAAAATCATTTACAGTTATCCCGTCTGGCGCACAATCGAAAATGCGTTGCAATTTCTCCTGTGACCGCCGCAATTCATGCTCAAGTTGCTTAAGTGCTGTGATCTCCATGAAGTACCCTAGGACAGCCCGTTTTCCTTGATAATTTATTGTTGTGACTGTCTCCGTTACCCATCCAACTGTGCCGTCTTTCCTAACAAACCTGTACTCGTAGGGCAATATCAATTCACCACTTAACATTTTTGAGGCATTCTGTAATACCCGCTCTCTGTCTTCAGGAAAGACGAGCTTCAGTGGATCCATACATATTAATTCATCACGCCTATAACCCGACAGCATTTCAAATTGAGGGTTAACATACCGAAGTAAGCCCCCCTGAATAATATACATACCTATTGGTGAGCTCGTACCAAAGATTTCAACCAAGTCCTTGGAATTCTGAATAATGCTTGCTTTTGTCCCTAACTTTGTACTCACTTGGGATGCCTCTCGTATATCTTGTTATTACTATAACACCTTGGCTTCTCCTCCACTTCCTTCGGGAGTAAACCCGCTTAGGCTACAATCAGAATACCAAAAATCAATCACCGACTAGTTGAAATGGCATAGTCCTGAACAGAGCTATCTAATCAGAGTTCACAAGACAATTTCATCTGAAGAAATGATACCCCCCTTTAAGGCAACCAAAATAGCCTCAACTCGCGAATTGACGTTTAGCTTCCTAAAGATGTTAAACATATGGGTGCATACTGTGTTTACACTGATGCTAAGTTCTTCAGCGATCTGCTTATTACTAAATCCACGGCTGGCTAAGCCGAGAACTTCAATCTCGCGGGGGTGTAGCGTACCGTGAGATATTTCTAGCTTACCCTCACGAACAACTAGTCCCCGTATGACACCCATGGCGGCTCGCAAGTTAAAAACACCTGAACCAGATTTAGCCATCATAATAGCATTTGCTATGTCGCTTCTAGGTGCGTTCTTCAGTAGATATCCATCAATACCTGCCTTGAGACAGGCTAGTACAAACTGATCGTGCCCATACGCGGTCAGTGCTAGTATAACCGTCTCGGGGGAGGTCAACTTAATCTGTTTAGTGGCTTCAATACCATCCATCTTAGGCATCGCAATATCCATCAACACAACATCCGGCTGCAACTTCTGGGTCATTTCAACTGCTTCCTCACCGTTACTCGCAACTCCAATACACTCTAGTCCAGGTTCGCTCTCCAACAAACGAACTAGGCCTTCTTGTACTATTGGATGGTCGTCAACAACCAGTACTCTCACCTTTTCCATGATTAACACTAACGACTCAGAATGTATTTTACGGGATAGAAATGACGTTCATAATAGTATAACCCTTCCCTAATCACACCGTCAACCAATAGGCTCGGGTGATTCTGCTCGGTAGCTGTTAATACCTTTTTGAAATCATATACCCTCTTACCAAAAAGGCTAGGAAGGTATATGAGAAGGCACATAGAAAGAGCAGTGAGGATAGTTAGGGTGATAAGAGAGATGATACAGCCTAGAAAATGTAAATATTGTGGCTCAGTTCATACCGTAAGGTATGGGCATAGCAGGCAGATAGAGAGGTTTCGCTGCTAGGTTAATGTTGAAGTAATACCACAGATAAAAGGACCTCTATACAAGGTTCCTGCATACCGACAGACCAGGTGTAGCCATAAAAGGCGACAGCTAAAGGGTGATTTATATATCTCTAAATCTGGCGACCTCGTGTCTAGGCACCCATTTCCAGGTGGGAGACCAAAGAGAGGGAGGATAGTTTGATGCTTGCGAAGCTGTTTAGGAAGCCAACCATTTAGGAATATATGGTGGAATTTTCCTCATATCCATTATCTGTATTCCAGTTTGTGCTGCCTTAATTGATGATTGGAGAACATCACCTATTTGTTAGTAGAGCACTGTAATAACTTATCCTCAGGATGGTCATCAATAGCCTGGAATCAGTATCGGCTTCGGCTAATTGCTGAACCTGCTTACCCTTATCAATGCCTGCCAGAATTAAGTATCTTTGTACTCTCGGCATCGTAGTTCCTATCCTCGAGCAAGCCACCCTGTAGGAAATTTGAGATTAAGTATTTATCCTTATTGAAAATAAGTATTTATGATGATGTATTGCGTTCTTATTCTAAGATATCATTTAGTGGTAGTATACAGACACTAGGATACTCGGATGGATGATGAAGCCAGAGAATCAAAAAGTATCAAGATGAAGCCGAGCATTGTCAGAAAGGCGCATCTTAAGGCCATTGAGCAAGGCAAAACGCTTGGTAGGTGGATTGAGGATGCCATAGAGGAAAAGGTTGAGCGAGAAGAAAAAATCAAAGCGGCTAAATAGAAAAGACCTAGGCAACAAAGGTTTCTGGGGAGTAAAAACAGGTAATGCGTAACTGTTCTTATTGTAGAGTAATCCCGAAGATAAGTCAAGCGAAGGGCCAGAGAACCCAAAGTATGGGTGCACTTCTGAGCCCTTTGCTTATTAAGCAGGAGATAAAACTCTGTGATGGTTAATGACAAAATTAGAGTAGTCGCCACATTTAGTGACGGCTTTTCATCTTTTCCTCCTTTCTTTAAGGGCCCTGGTGCTGGTGGGACTGGTACTTGTCTTTCCACAATAACTTCAGCCATATCTATACCCTTACTTATAGCAATACCAACGCCACCAGCACCAGGGAAATTGGCAATTAAAAGTCATGTGCAATGATAAATTTGTAGGGGTCAAGAAATCTTGTGCATAGGAGGTGATGCCTATGAGAGAAGTTATTTAAGGATTTCTTGGGTAGCTAAAAATTATTGAGGAGGAAACGAATGAAGAAATTTCTTATCCCGTTACTAATGGTGGCAGTGGCAGCTATATTCTTTGCTGGATGTCTTCCGAAAGCGGCAGCACCAGCGCCAGTGGCACCAGCACCAGCGGCACCAGCACCAGCGGCACCAGCGCCAGCGGCACCAGCACCAGCGGCACCAGCGCCAGCGGGATGGGCGCCAACGGCAGAGAATCCTTTTAAGGGCCTAGGAATAAAACCAGATGGCACCCAGTACTACTTTTCCTACTTACCGACTTGGTTGACCAATGAGTACGAGATTTTTACAGAGAAAGTAGTAGAAACGTACTGGGGTTTGGCAGGTATAAGGATGGATGTGCGCGACGCGAACGGGGACCTCATGACACAGCTTAGCATATGTGAAGATTTGTGTGCCATAAAACCAGATAGCATATTAATAGGTGCCCTTGAAGGTAAAGCGATTTGCCCTGGTATTGATAAGATGGCTGATGCAGGTATCCCGGGCTTCTCGGATGACAATAGAACCTACTGTGATTCCATGGTGACCATCACTTGGAATGATAGTGTGGAGTGTTCCAAAGGAGCGGCAAGGCTTGCCATAGCAGACGCGAAGCGTATGAATAAGCCCCTTAATATTTTAATAATTCAGGGCGCCAAGGGTGCTGTATGTACTCCGCAGCGTGTTGAGGGGTTTACGGATACAATAGCGGAGGAAGGGGAAGGTTTGGTTACGACAATGGTTAGCGACTTCTGTGGCTTCGCCGCCGGGCCAGCGGCTGATGCTGTTATATCCATTCTCCCTGCGCATCCTGAAATTAATGGCGTTTATGAGACCGGTGGTGGTATGATTGATGGTGTTATTGAGGGGTTGAGAACTTTAGGGCAACTAAAGCCTATAGATGATCCAGGACATATCTGGGTCTGCATGTTTGGTCTCTATCCAGAGGGCACTGACTACGTAGCAGAGAAGATTGTCGATGGTTGGTCTCAGTATTCGCCCTATGTTTGCGCCGGCACGGCTATTTTGGCCCAGTTCAAGTACGTCTGTCTGGGTAAGCCTGTACCGCATGAGATTATGATTTTGGGTAAGAGCTATTCGACACGTGACATAGTAGTAGGGTCGGATGAATGGAACGCTCTAGATGGTGTAATCATGAAAGCTATGAAAACAGGAACAGGAGAGATCAAACCGCTTACAAACTTCGGATTTATCGAGTGGCCATAGTCACCAAGGGTAAAAGACTTAAAGTCGTCAAAGCTGATGATGGTACCGATTGGGTACGCACAAAAAGGCGAAGTTGTCGTGATTGAGTGTGGCCTTGGTAGTGCTCTGGAAGTTTGGTACCATTATCAGCTTTACGCAAAAAGAAGCGGCATATCTTAGCCTATACCAAAATCAAACAAACAGAGGGTGCGCTTGCGGTCGTCGCGAGGGTGGGTATGCGAGTAGACGATAGCAAAAGTACCCACCAGGCGCTAGGATACCAGATATCACGTGAGGTATTTGAGAGGAGGGGTTTACTGGCAGGTAAGGCGGATGACACTGCGGAAATAATCGCGGCTCAATAAGAGCCGGAGAGGAGATGCTTTTGAGACGCAGATCTGATGTCTATACCCATGGTCTAAGCCCTACTCAAGGGTAATGGCTACCAGTAACATGGCGGGGGGCTTTCTTAATCTAACCACATCCCTGTGTAAATCAGTGGGCCCCCGGAGGTCTTTACTGCAATAAGGAGTAGTATTTTTGCAATGAAAAAACCTTTTAGTAATTTAATTAATAATAGGGTGCGACACATAGCTGGTACTATTCTTAAATACGAGGTTAGTGTTCTTGTTATCGCCCTCGGAGCATTAATTGGTGGTATTGGGATTCTCAGCAAGGGTGTTAACCTCACCACAAGAAATATGCTATACGTCGTGGTACAGTCTGCGACTCGGGGAATAGTTGCAGTGGGGCAATCCATAGTTATACTAACCGGTGGTATTGACCTGTCAGTCGGTGGACTAGCGACGTTCTGTATGGGTATGGCAGCACTTAGGATTACTGGCACAACAGGTTTTCCAGTCGATGGACTAGCAATTATGGTGGCCCTGGGAGCTGGTGTGGGAATACTTAACGGATTAGCAGTATCACGGATCGGGATGCCACCTCTTATTGTAACATTTTCTACGTGGATAATATTTGATGGTCTGACACTGTATCTGACTAAAGGTCACGACATTATAGGGCTGCCAATTGAACTGCGTATCTTCGGGCAAGGGAATATAGGAGGCATACCGATAGCGGTTGGTATTTTCACAGCGGTATATGTCGCAGCTTATCTTGTTTTGAATTACACTACTTTTGGGCGTTCCGTCTATGCAGTTGGTGGCAATCCGATCAGCGCCTGGCTTTGTGGTATCAATGTAAAAGGAATAAAACTTTCAGTGTATATAATATCCGGACTTTGTGCTGCACTCGGTGGCCTAATAATATTGTCACGCACTATGGTTGAAACGCAGATTGCAGCCTACGGTCTTGAATTAGATTCCATAGCAGCCTCAGCTATTGGTGGTATGAGCTTAGCGGGTGGTAGAGGAAGCATTCTTGGCGTGGTCTTGGGTACACTAATCATTGGCGTTATTAGAAATGGGATGTCCATACTTGCAATACATGCAGCCTGGCAACGCATCGTGACGGGGATGATAGTATTTAGTGCTGTGGCTTCTGACTACATACGTAGACGGGAGTAAAAAGCTGGAATGGATTCGACGGGAGTGCAAACAGAGGTGATTTCATATGTGAGTATGGGGAAGGAATTCATCACCTTCAGTTTTTAGTGGATGATGTTAATGAGACTACGCAGATAATGGAGCGAGAAGGCTTTCCTGTTATTTAGACTGGAGGGTTCTCTGACGGTTATTATGCTTACTACGATACAATTTGGCCTCTGAAGATTCTCTGGGAAGCGTATAGAAAGCCCAGGATAATGCCATCTCTACAACGTTATCTCGATAGAGAGGGAGATTAGAAAGGATATTAAGAGAATGGGTAGACTCGACGGTAAAGTAGCAATTATTACCGGAGCCGGTTCTGGGATTGGAAGAGCAACGGCGACTTTGTTTGCTAGAGAAGGTGCCAAAGTGGTTGTTGCAGACTGGGCAACTGGGGATGGAGAGGAGACGGTCAGGACGATTAGGGAGGCCGGTGGTGAAGCGATATTTGTCAAGGCTGATGTCTCCAAGGCAGAAGATGTTAAAAATATGGTCAAGACAGCCGTTGATACCTATGGAAAATTAGACGTCCTGTATAATAACGCTGGTATTGGTGAGGTGGAAACGGTCCCGACAGCCGAGGTAAAAGAAGAGAACTGGGATAAAGTCATCGCCGTTAATCTTAAAGGTGTCTTCCTTGGAATGAAGTATGCTATCCCCGAGATGCTTAAGTCAGGGGGAGGGTCAATCATCAATACTGCTTCTTCGGCTGCTGTACAGCCCCTGCCTGGAATAGCCTCCTATAATGCCTCAAAAGGGGGAGTAATCTCATTAACCAGGGGAACAGCTCTGGAGTATATCAGAAAGAACATCCGTGTTAACTATATCAATCCCGGTCCTACTGTATCGCGTCTTAACCCTCCCAGGATCGCAGAGATTTGGGAGAAGCACTCAGCCTCTGGTAGGCTTAGCACCTCAGAGGAGATTGCACAGGCAGCTTTGTTTTTAGCTTCTGATGAATCTTCCCACATAAGCGCCACGGGGATAGCTGTTGATGGAGGTCAAACAGCTTCTGGTGCTCCTAGCCTGATAGAAACTTCGTAAGATAAGCTTAGTCTAGTATAGTAGCCATCGGTTCATAGACTGTTTGACATATTAAGCAACGGGACAATTTGGCTAGTTTAGGGATCAGGAATCAAGAAGTGTCGTCCGAGTTTGATGAGATGATTTAATAATGTCGGAGTTGCGCAGACAGAATGGCCTAGACAAAGGAGGTTATGAAAATGGGTAAACTTGACGGCAAGGTAGCAATCATAACTGGAGCCGGCTCTGGGATGGGACGGGCCGCAGCGGTTCTATTTGCTAAAGAAGGGGCTAAAGTCGTCGTTGCAGACTGGGCAGTTGAGGCAGGGAAAGAAACGGTCAGGATGATTAAGGAAGCTGGTGGTGAAGCTATCTTTGTAAAAGCCGATGTCTCCAAGGCAGAGGATGTTAAGAAAATGGTCAAGACAAGTGTTGATACCTATGGGAAGTTGGACGTCCTCTACAATAATGCTGGTATTGGTTGTGAGGTAGCTCCCATAGCAGAGTGCACAGAGGATAATTGGGACAAAACTATCGCTGTTAATCTTAAAGGAGTCTTCCTTGGAATGAAGTATGCTATCCCCGAGATGCTCAAGTCAGGGGGAGGGTCAATCATCAATACTGCTTCCCAAGCTGCACGTAGGTGCCATCCCAATTTATCCCCCTACAATGCCTCAAAAGGGGGAGTAATCTCATTAACCAGGGGAACGGCTATAGAGTATGCTACCAAGAATATCAGGATTAACTGTATTTGCCCGGGGGCTGTTGCTACACCGTTGTTACTTGGTTTTAATCCACGACTTCTGGAGAGGATGAAATCAGCCATACCTTTGGGTAGGTACGCCCAACCGGAGGAAGTTGCTCAGTTAGCCTTGTTTCTAGCTTCTGATGAATCTTCTTTCATCAATGGTGCTGATTTGGTTATTGATGGAGGTGAGGGCAATTCGCTTTATACTGTCGACTAAGGGGGCATAGGAACCATCGAAAGATAGTGAACGACTTAGCAAGATCTGAGTCAAACAAAATAGTGGTGGATATAACGGAGGTCAAACCTAGGTTTTTGTAGTTTATTTATGTTTGGGAGGTGAAAAAATGGTTACGCATACGGAAAGAGTGCAATTGAGGAAAGAGACGGTAGTCCCTTGGTGGGAGCGTTCAAAGACTTATAGACAAATGTGGAAGGGCTCAATCTTTGACAGGATGATTCTTCAAGGCTATGACGACGAAGAACAGCGTATACAAAGGCTGAGAGAAAAGTCAATCGAGAGACCAGAGGGTAAAAGAGGTTATTTAAGTATATGGCGTGCCAAATTGATGACTGATAGCTATATGCAGACTGAGGGGGAAGCATTTGTCCTAAGGAAGGCAAAAGCCTTTAAGCATGTCTGTGAACATATTCCCATTCCATACCAGGAAGGTCAGCTTCTCATGGGAGACCCTACTGCGGTAGTACCCGGAACGGAATTAGAGCCGGAATTTCATACCAATTGGTTGGAGAGAGACGTCCTTGTTGAAGAAATCAATGAGACCATGAGCGAGCTTGAAGCGCTCAGAGTAAGGGGGGTCGATGCCTGGGTGGTTAGCGATGAGGATATTAAGATCTTAAGAGACTATGTATTCCCCTACTGGCGAGGGATTTGCCATGACAACTTCGTTATGAAGCAGTTGAAGGAAAACTTCCCTGAGGTGAAGGCCGAAGCAGGCCACTTCGTTGGTAGAGCCTCTTATCCCTATTTCGGGCTTGCTTTGAATCATACGATAGCTGGCTATGTAGATGGCGTTAGATACGGCTTGCGGAAACTAGCTGAAGAAATCAAAACTGAGATGGACAAGATTGACGGTTCTGACATTCCATCAAACTATGATTTTGACAGGAAAAATCTTTATAAAGCAATGCTGATAAGTGCTGATGGCATTATCACATATGCCCATCGTTGTGCCGACCTAGCTGAGGAGATGGCATCTAAAGAAACCGACCAGGAGACAAAAGCAGACTTCCTAGAGATGGCTAGGATTTGCCGGAAAGTGCCTGAGTACCCGGCAGAGTCCTGGTGGGAAGCAATACAGAGCTGGCATTTTCTACATAATGCTGTTTACCTTAGTGAGGGAGGTGTCTCCCACTGTGCGGGTAGGTTTGACCAGTACATGTATCCCTACCTGAAAAAGGACCTGGAAAGGGGCGGGGTGACCACGAAACGAGCCCAGGCATTACTTGAATGTCTATTCATAAAGATGAGACAAAGGTTGTATCTGGTTGAGTATCGAGGTGCCAGAAGAATCAGGTCTTTTCATACCAACGATAAGATAACACTAGGTGGGGTTGACTCGAACGGACAAGACGCGACCAATGAATTATCATTCATGATGTTGGAAGCTCATGCTCACGTTCATCTGGATGACCCAGTTTGCGCCCTTAGAGTGCATAAAAATACTCCTGATGATATTCTCAAGGCGACTCTCGAGGTACTACGCCTAGGCAGTGGCATTCCTCATATCCTAAACGATGAAGCTATTATTCCCGGATTAATGAGGCTGGGAATCCCGTTAAAAGAAGCTAGAAATTACGCTGATATAGGCTGTCAGGAGAACGTAACCGATCCTAACACCTCTGGCGCAGGTACTAATCCTCGCTCGGGCGCAGGTTGGTTTAACTTACCAAAGCTGGTGGAATTCGCCTTATTTAATGGTATTGATAGAACGAGTGGAGAACCAACCGGACTAGAGACTGGCGACCCCAGAGATTTTAAGTCTATGGATGAATTCTTTGAAGCGGTGAAGAAACAAACGGAGTATCATGTCTCCCTTAATTGTGTCTTCAACAATGTGTATGACTGGGTTTTTGCTAATTTCCATCCTACGCCGGTACTTGACCTTTTGCATCCGGGAACTCGACAGAAGGGGATGGACTATAGTAACGGAGGTTGTAAGTATAATTGGACTGGCGGGACGGCTGTTGGTTTAGGTACGGCTGCAGATGCGTTGGCGGCAATTGAGTGGTTGGTCTACGATAAGAAAGAGCTCACCATGGATGGGCTACTTAAGGCTTTAGATAACAATTGGGTAGGTTACGAAGACGTTAGAGAGAAGTGTCTCAAGGCACCGAAGTATGGTAACGACAACGATTACGCCGATAAGTGGATGGTTAGAATGTCTAGTATCTGGATGGATGCCTACGAGAAGCATAGAACCCCTAAAGGCGGCATATTTGTAGGTGGATTCGAGTCTATGACCACCTACATGTTCTTAGGTCATGAAACGTGGGCATCAGCAGACGGTAGAAGAGCCGGTGAGTATTTGTCTTCCGGCGGTCTGGATCCGTCAAATGCCACTGTCTTAGAGGGTCCAACAAGTTTGCATAAATCAGCAGCAAAGATTGATACCTGGCGAACCACGAATGGAATAGTCTTTAACGTCAAATTCCCGACGTCAGTCGTGGGGACGGAAAGAGAGCTTGGCAAATGGGCCGACCTAGTTAGGACGTATATGCTCTTAGGGGGTCAGACCGTCCAGTATACTGTGGTCAATAACGAGGCTTTGAAGGCGGCACAGATACGCCCAGAGGAGTATAAAGACCTGATAGTGAGGACCGGGGGCTATAGTGTCTTCTTTGTTGAGCTAGATAAAGAGACCCAGGACAGTATCATTGCCAGAACTGAGCATCAAATCTAAAAACTTTTTATGGCATTAGCCAAGTCCCGAGCTTTGGCATATATAGTAATCAATCTTTGTTTCGCATCCAAAAGAATATAGGGAGAAAGGAGGTGTATGATTAGTATGACAGCTCGGGAAAGAGTGATGGCCGTGCTTTCAGGCGAGGATCCAGATAAAATTCCAGTATGTGCTTTTGCCTTGCTAAGGACTGGCTTCCAAGGGGGGTGGCTAAGACGACTTGTGAAGCGGGGACTCGGCGTTATTCACTGGGTTCCAATTCATAAACCCGCGTACATGCATCCGTTATGGGTCAATCCCTATTTAGACGACGTAAAATACACCCAAACATATTACACAGAGAAAGGTATTATTAAGTATCGCCAGACTTTTGAAACACCTGTCGGTAGCATTACCGGCGTTGAGCGGGTAAACCCTCTAGATGTACCACTCGTGCACGCCGCTCTGGAGGAGGCTTTTGTCAAAGAACCTTCTGACTGGCGTGTCGTGAATTATATTTTCAAAGGTATGCTGGATAAGCTAGCTCCTAACTACGAGGAATTCCAAAGGGCTGAGGACGAAGTGGGGGATACAGGTATGTGTTACGGCATTGTGGGGAAGACCCCCTGGCAGAGGGCTTGGATAGAAATGGCCTCTCTGGAAAGAGCTGTTATTGATTTTCACGAACGGCCCGAAGCGATTCAAGAGTACATAGAAATTCAAAAGGCGTTTCACGCCCGTGTAGCCGAAATGGCAGCTGAATTCCCAGCTAAGTTCATTGATTTTGCTGATAATATAAGCGATATGATCTCGCCAAACTACTATCGCGAGTATTGCCTACCAATCTATGAGATGTATAGCAAAGTCCTCGAGGGAACAGATAAGGTGCTCGGTTGTCATATGGACGGACGACTCGGCAGCCTCAAGAATGAAATTGCAAGATCACCTCTAAAGGTAATTGAATCGTTCACTGTACCGCCTTGCGGTGATGTCTCCTTAACTGAGGCCAAATCGCTATGGCCTGGTAAGATATTGTTTGTTAATACTGCACCTCATTTGGCTTGGGTTGAGCCTCAAGAAGTTAGGAAGGGTTATAAAGCTATCGCAGAAGAATGGGGAAGTAAGAGGGGCATACTTTTGGAACTTTCTGAAGATTTACCATTGGAAAAAGTAGAGCAGCATATGTCAGCTGTTATGGATGCCTTTGGATATTAATACCTAACCTCAACTGAATCAATCATTGGGAAAGAAAATAGGTTACGAAAGGAGTTCAGAAAGTGAAGAAGCTTACGGACATCATAGATTCTGTTGTGGTTGGTAACATTGACGAAACTCGAGAGGCTGTTCGTCGAGCGCTTAACAGAGGAATTGCCCCGATGCAAGTGATCAACCAAGGACTCGTGCTGGGCCTTGACGTGGTCGGTGAGAAATTTTCAACTGGAGAGATGTTCTTACCGGAGCTGATGCTATCAGCGATAGCTGCAAGAGAGGGCATTCAGATAGCCACAGAAGGTATGAAGGTAGGTGAATATCAACCGAAGGCTACAATTGTGTTAGGAACAGTAAAAGGTGATGTACATGACATTGGCAAAAATCTCGTTGCCTTGGTTTTGAAGTCGAGGGGCTTTGACGTAATTGATTTGGGGGTCGATGTTCATGAGGAGTATTTTCTTAATGCCGTTAAGGAGTGCCAGCCAGAATTCTTAGGCATGTCAGCTTTGCTGGCTTCCACTATGAGAGAGATGGCGACTGTTGTGGCGGCTTTGCAGGAACACGGCCTTAGGAACAAAGTCAAAGTAATAGTAGGCGGAGCTCTGTTACCCAAGAATTTGCTTCTCAAATTGGAGCCGACTATTATGGTCGCGACGCTGGATCTACAGCTGTTTTATTAGAGGGATTAGTTACTGAAATAAAGAGGTAGAACCAAAAATGAGTTTTAAGAGTTCCAATTCCGCAGAGGAGGTTATATTCCCTCCCCGAAGAAGTACCCTTCGAAGAAGGGGCGATGGTTGAACTTCTTTCTTGCTTGTTACATGCGGTCAAAATATTAGCTTTTAGGGTAGGAGAGCATGCTATGGTTTTAGGAGCCGTGCCGATAGGCCTGGGGGTTATAGCACATCTTAAGAATGTCAGTGCCGGACTAATCATTGCTACAAAAACTATTGAAAAAAGGATAGAGGTGGCCAAGAAAGTTGTAGTAGACTATGTGTTTAATCCACAAGAAGTTCCAAATTTAAAATAACAGGTATTTAAAATTGACAAAGGGAAAGAGTAGGTTTATTTGGGAGAATCGGAATATCGTACTGAAGATAGGATGTTAAGTGTGTTACGTTCTCAAACAAGTGCTGGTTCTAACAAGATATATGGGGTAATTACTAATATTCAGGTCTATTCACTACATGATGGACCAGGAGTAAGAACTCTGGTTTTCCTTAAAGGTTGCCCACTTAGATGTACGTGGTGTTGTAATCCAGAATGTCTACGGCCGGATATTGAAGTGGAATTCAATAATTCGAAATGTATTAGATGTGGGACATGTTTAAAAACATGTGAGCGGAAAGCTTTAAATCCAGACTTAGAATTGAAATCCGGGTTCAAAATAAACAAAGACCTTTGTGATGAATGTGGAGATTGCGTCAGGGTTTGCCCAACAGGTGCATTGAGCCTTGTAGGTAAAGTTGTGTCAGTTGATGAAGTATTGCAAAAAGTTAGGAAGGATAGATGCTTTTACCTTACATCAAAAGGGGGACTAACTATATCCGGCGGAGAACCTCTCTATCAGTTTAAATTTACTCGTGAACTATTAAAGAGAAGTTTTAATGACAATATTGATACCGCTATAGAAACCTGTGGCTATGCCCCATGGAAGTATTTTGAACAAACCCTACCCTATTTAAACCTGGTTCTTTACGATATAAAACAGATGGATCCGGTGAAGCACAAACAAATGACGGGCGTGTCTAACAGACTGACACTAAGCAATCTTAAGAAGCTCTCACGGAGCGGTGTACCAATAGTTATCAGATTACCTCTAATCCCGCAATTCAACCTTGACCGAGATAATATCACGCAAACGGCTAGATTTATAACAAGTCTAGATAATGTGAGAGAAGTAAATTTGATGCCTTTCCACCAGCTCGGCAAACATAAATATTGTAGGTTGTGCAGAGAGTATCCATTGAAAGAACTAAAGGCTCTGGATTTAAATGACGAGGGTGCGGATAAGATTAAGGCGATAAAGAGTGCTCTTGAATCCTATAGCTTAAATGTTACGATTGGTGGATAGGAGAACCGCAAGTTTTGTAACGAGGTAAGTTTGTCTGAAAGAGGAGGCGAAGTAGTCTAACCTGATTAGCAGGGAAACATGAAAAATGAAGGGAGAACGGACTATGGCAATTGAAAAAGAAAAACTGTTATGGATATATAAAACAATGGTTCGACATAGGGAATTTGAAGATACAGTACAGAGAGAATTTGCAGCCGGAAATATCCCGGGTTTCGTTCATTTAAGCCAAGGGGAAGAGGCTGTTGCTGCAGGTGCCATAGCAGTCCTGAAACCTGACGATATCATATTCAGCACTCATCGTGGACATGGTCAAACTCTTGCCAAGGGGGGCAATACAAACATGATGATGGCTGAGCTATTCGGCAAAAAGACAGGCATTATGAAAGGCAAGGGCGGCTCGATGCATTTTGCGGTTGCAGATATTGGTAGTTTCAGTTCAATGGGCCTTGTGGGAACCAACCTAACGATAGCTCCTGGTTTTGCTCTAGCAAGCAAGCTGAGAGGTACAAACCAAGTCACTCTTTGCTTCTTCGGAGATGGTTGCATTAATACCGAAAGGTTTCATACAGGAGTAAATTTAGCTTCTATTTGGAAGTTACCCGTGGTGTTCATTTGCGTGAACAATCATTGGGCTGAATCTACCTCGATAGACTATGCGACCAATCTAGACAAGCTAAGTGATAGAGCGGCTGGTTACGGAATCCCAGGTATAACTGTTGATGGGAATGATGCTATGGCGGTATACGAGGTCGTAGATGAGGCAGTAGCTCGGGCGAGGAAAGGTTTGGGGCCCACCTTAGTGGAGGCCAGAACCTGCCGGCAACGAGGTCATTTTGAGGGGGATACACAGGCCTATCGAAGAAAAGGGGAGGTCGAGGAGTGTAAGAAAAGAGATCCGATCCCAAGATTCAGAAAGAAACTTATTCAAATGGGGATGTTGACCGAGGAGGAAGCAGGCAGCATTCATCGGGAAGCAGTCCAGGAGATGAACGAAGCAGTGAAGTTCGCTCAAGAAAGTCCGTTTCCAGGGCCTGAGGAGCTTCTTAGTGATGTATATGCATAACCAAGTATGAGATAACGAAGGGGAGTGACCAATGAGAGAGATAACCTATGCTAAGGCAATAAATGAAGCCGTTGATGAGGAAATGGCGAGAGATCCGACAGTATTTATTATAGGTGAGGATATAAGAGTTTGGGGAGCCCCTCTTGGTGAGTTTAAGGGTTTATTTGATAAGTATGGACCCGAGAGGGTGTTGGATACCCCGATCGCGGAGACAGGATTTATGGGCATCGCTATAGGTGCGGCACAGGCTGGAATGAGGCCGATCGTCAACATAATGTTCAACGAGTTCTTGGGTGTGTGCATGGCCGAGATAATTAACGCACTATGCAAAACAAGATACATGACTGGCGGGCAGGTAAAGACCCCGGTAACCATCATGGGCTACTGCGGTGCTGGCGTATCTGCAGCAGGAGAGCATTCTTCATGTAACGAAGGGCTGTTAGCGAGTATCCGGAACCTTAAGTATGTAGTACCCTCGACTCCTTATGATGCTAAGGGGCTGATTAAGTCAGCAATTAGAGACGATAATCCCGTTCTAGTTTCTTATCACAAGTACTTGATAGTCAGCGGCTTTAAAGGTGAGATACCAGAAGAGGAGTATACGATACCGTTGGGAAAAGCAGACATCAAAAGGGAGGGCAGTGACGTTACAGTAGTGGCGACGTCGCTTATGGTTCATCGAGCCCTCGCCGCTGCTCAGAAGCTGAAGAGAAAAGGCATAAGTCTAGAAGTTATTGACCCCCGAACACTGGCACCTCTCGACAAGGATACTATTATCAACTCGGTTAAGAAGACGGGTAGGCTTATTATTATGAACGAAGACTCCACTAGCGCAAGTGCTTCGTCACATATCTCAGCTGTGGTAGCTGAAAAAGGATTTCAGTTCCTGAAGACACCGATAATAAGGGTCTGTGCACCAGAGACGCCGGTTCCGTTCAGCCTGGCTTTGGAGAAAATCTGGATGCCCGATGAGGAGGACCTAATCAAGGCGGTAAATGAGATTATGTAGTTAAATTTAGTTCATACTTTAGAAGGTAACAGCTGAGTCTATGCTGTTTTATTTGGCAATTTTAGAGGTGAAAGAATGGCAGTTCAAATATTGATGCCCAAACTTGGCATGAGCATAGCACCGCTTACATTGATTGAATGGAAGGCGAAGGAAGGGGAGCAGATTGAGCAAGGCAATATCGTCCTAGTAGTAGAGACAGAGAAAATTAGGTATGACGTTGAGGCTGAAGCTTCGGGCTTCGTTCATATTTTGGTTGAAGAAGGACAAGAAGTCCCAATAGGCACAGTTGTTGGTCTTATCGCTGAAACAAAGGAAGAATTAGAGGCACTTCGAAAAGAAACGTTAGCCCCGAAGGAGAAATTGTGAAGGAAGATCTTGAAAAGGAAGCAACAGCGAAGAAGATGGTAGGGGATTCTGCTGAAGCTACCTGTGAAGTGTATCAAGGGATACGGGTAAAATCCAGGATGCCTTTCACTGGAATACGGAAGACAATCGCTGAACATATGCGCCGTAGTTTATCAGTCTCGGCTCCAGTTACTGTTATGGGTGAGATAGATATGACTGAAATCGTGAAACTACGAAAAAGTCTTCTGGCGCAGGAAGGGAACCTTGGCGCTAGAGTAACATATACTGACCTGTTGATATTCACGGTGGCTAGTGTGCTCAGGGACTACCCCTTAATTAATTCCAGTATAATAGACAACGAGATTAAGATTTGGGAAGATATCAATATTGCAATAGCTGTTTCAATAGAGGACGGGCTCATTGCTCCTGTGATAAAAAATGCTGACAAGAAATCACTGGTTGAGATAAGTCAGGCGGCAGAAACACTAGCTCAGAAAGCAAAAAAGAGGACACTGGCACTTGAAGAGATTAAGGGTGGGACCTTCACTATTAGCAATGTGGGAGCAGTTGGTGCTGGATGGCGTTTTGACACCGTAATCATTAATCAGCCACAGTCAGCAATTCTAGCAACCGGCGGCATTACTGACAGGGCAGTAGTGAGAAACGGACAAATCGTGATCAGGCCTATTATGACATATTCCTTTACTTATGACCATCGGCTCCTTGAGGGCGGTGGCGTTGTAACTAGGTTCTTAAATAGTTTGACCCAATTGCTGGAAAACCCACAAGTCCTATCGGTGAGCTAGGAGCAACTATTATAGAGGACCGGGATGTAGTGCAGGTACAGGCGTTTCTAGATTTCTCTGGACAGCGGAGGGATGTAGCTTGTGGCAACTGTAGTGTCAAGAGTGATGGTATGGTATCAATGTTGGGGCTTCCAAAGATCAGGTTTTTGATGCACAACGGACTAAAGGCAAAGGCTGATATAGTTCCATTAAGAAAATCCTATGCGTGAATATTGTGGCAAGGTAATTAAATTATGAAAGTGAAAGTGGTGTTCTTCGCACCCTTTAGAGAGTTATTTGGTGCATATGAAAGCGAAGTCGAGCTAGAAGGCACCTCTGATGTGCGAGAACTCTTGAATATCTTGTGCGATTCAGAAGAGCGCCGCCAGAAGATATTTGACCAATTTGGCGAACTCCGTTCTTATGTAGTGATATTAAAGAACGGCCAGTCCATCCAGACGTTGGGCGGGATCCAAGCCAAACTCAAAGAGGGAGATGAAATTGCAATATTCCCACCTGTGAGTGGGGGGTGAGCGATGTCGCAAATAGAAAGTTGGAAGACGGAAAGGAGTTTCAAGAGTTGATGATACTGCGTGTTGACATGAGTCAACGGAAGGTAGATTATGAGGAGCTTCCTGAGGAGTGGCAGCTTATTGGTGGTAGGGGCTTAATTGCTAAAATAATGAATAAAGAGGTACCGCCCGACTGTGATCCGCTGGGTGCTGAGAACAAGTTGATTATTGCTGGCGGCCCTCTGGCAGGTACATTGGCTCCGCAACTAGGCAGGATCTCGGTTGGCGGCAAAAGCCCTTTAACTTTGGGAATAAAGGAGGCCAATGCTGGTGGTCCCGCGGCGCAGAAGTTGGACAGGTTAGGTATTCGGGCAATTGTAGTGGAGGGTACTGCCGAAGAAGAAAAGTTCTACCTTCTTAAGATTTCCAAGGATGAAGCCGTTTTGGTGCCGGCTGATGAGTATAAAGGCATGAAGAATTACAAGTTGGCTGAGGAGCTTTATAAGAAATACGATAGAAAATCTGCAATAATCGCTGTCGGCATTGGTGGTGAGAGACAATATAAGGCGGCTACAGTCTCTCTTACTGATATGTTGGGAGACCCTTCCAGACAAGCGGCTAGAGGTGGCTTAGGAGCGGTGATGGCATCCAAGGGACTTAAAGTAATCATAATTGATGATTCGGGTGCTCCGCCAGTTAGTATTGCTGATAAAACTCGATTTAAAGACACGGTAAAATTTTGGGTAGATTATTTAAGTAATGATGTCATCTGTCAACAGTACTCAATATTTGGCACTCCATTTACTATTGCTATGAATTGTTATCTAGGGACTATGCCAGGGAATAACTATACTACAGGGAGGCCTAAAAGGTTTGAGCAGGTCACTGGTGAGGTCATGAAAAGAAATATGGTGGAACGTGGTGGCCGGATGCATGCTTGTATGCCAGGCTGTGTGATTCAGTGCTCCATAATCTATAATGATGCTGAAGGCAAGCGCCTGACTTCTGCCTATGAGTATGAGGTAATCGCGATGATGGGTACCAATTTGGGCTTTTGCAATCATGATGCTATAGCCAGGCTTAAACACATCTGTGACGAGTTAGGGATTGACGCCATTGAAATTGGGAGTAGCTTAGGTGTGGCTGCCAGTGCTGGTAAGATGAAGTGGGGTGATTTGGAGTCGGCGGTAAGACTACTTAATGAGATAGAGCAGGGCACTGAGTTTGGCTATGTCTTGGGCAATGGTGTGGTTTCCACAGCTAGGGCTCTTAATATTGACCGAATTCCGGCGTTTAAAGGGCAGGCTACTCCGGCGCATGAGCCTAGAGGGGTTAAGGGGATGGGGGTAACCTATGCCACTAGTCCCATGGGTGCTGATCACACTGCGGGGCTTACCTATAGAATGCGCCTGTCCAAAACGGGACAAATAGGTAACTCACTTAGGGCGCAGATACAAGCGGCGACTTGTGATACCTTGGGATATTGCCTTAATTCTGTGCCTGGAGGCCGTGTTTCAATCTACACTTTCCTGGCGGATCTACTTAGTGCCCGTTATGGTTTAGATATAACCCGTGACGATGTCATGGAAATAGGTAAACAAACCCTAAGGGATGAAGTGAAATTTAACAAGGGTGCTGAATTTAGTAAAATCTACGAGCGTTACCCGAATTTTATCCGAACGGAACCTCTGACCCCAACGAATAGCGTGTTTGATGTGGAAAATGCTGAGCTTGATAGCGTATGGGAAAGGTTGGAGACTTACAGCGAGCCGGAGAAGATTTGGGAGGTTCGCTTCCCTTCCATTCCTTCAATTTTATTTGGTGCTGGTGTGTTCCAAATGCTGGGTGAGCGGGCTAAAGGGCTAAACATAAGGAAAGCTCTTGTGGTATCAGGTTCGACAACGAAGAGGTTAGGGCGTCCCGATGAAATCCAGGGAATGCTGGAAATGAATGGTATAGCTTCGGCTGTCTTTTCTGAGGTGGAATCTGACCCACCGGTGGAGAACATAGAGAAGGCAGTTCAGTTCTACAAGGAGCAGGGTTGCGATGGGATAATCGCCGTGGGAGGAGGCAGTGCCATAGATGCGGCTAAGGCTATAGCGATAGGGACATCCCAACCTGGGATTCTAACGGAATATGAGAATATGGTAGGTGGGAGAGCAAAGATTAAGCCGCCGGTGCCCCTGATAATTTGTATTCCCACTACCTCAGGTACTGGAAGTGAAACAAATCAGTATGCCGTGATTACGGATAAGCAGAGAAATGTTAAGTTCACCATTATGAGCGACTTGATGGTCCCGAAGTTAGCTGTCATTGACCCTGTTTTATGTAAGACTATGCCGCCGAGGGTAACTGCGGAAACAGGTGTAGATGCACTAGCTCACTGTATTGAAGGCTACGTGGGCATGGCTGCTGCCTATCACCCATATTATGAAGCACTGGCACTCTACGGTGTCAGGTTAATTGGTCGGAGCCTCAGGGCAGCCTATAATAACGGAGAGGATATGGATGCCAGGACAGACATGGCTATGGCGGCAGCTTTCGGGGGAATTGCGTTCACCAAAGGCCTCGGGCTGGGCCATGCTATTAGTCATGTCCTAGGGGCATTTCAACATGTTCCCCACGGGATGGGCTGCGCCTTGGGTCTCCTCTGCTTCGTTAGAGCTAACAGGAAGGCTTGCCAGAAACAGTTCTCAGATCTAGCCTGGGCTCTGGATGGCTCGGATGATCTGGAAGCTGCTCTCATAAGATTGTATAAAGCCCTTAATCTACCGGTATGCTTCAGGGATATTGGAATACCAGAAAAAGACTTGAAGAGGATTGCGTTTGAGACGTCAACGAATGCCGTTAATCTAGCTGCCAATCCTGTACCAATGAGCAAGCGCAAAATCTTTGAGCTACTTAAAGAGTTCTATTAAATATAGAGAGCCCTAGCGACGGGCAAGCGCCTACGACATTTTGAAACTGTACATGGCCGTAAGGCAGATGTGAACAAGCGGGATGTCGAGTTACTCGCTACTATGGAGAAGGGCACCTACGTTAAACCAACACATGACCTTACCCTTGGTGACTATCTTACGGAGTGGTTGCAAAGTCATGCTGAGCTGCATTGTCGTCCTCGGACGGTTGAAGGTTATCGATTCACGATGTCGGCAAGAGAAGATAACCTAGATACGCGCCTAGAGGGATTCGAACCCACGACCCTCGGTTCCGAAGACCGATGCTCTATCCGCTGAGCTATAGGCGCTAGATTATTGGGGTGGGTGGAGGGATTCGAACCCACGCTCTCCAGGGCCACAACCTGGCGCCTTAAACCACTAGGCGACACCCACCACAAAGTATAAACATTATAGCTAAAAAACCTTACCTCGGCAATGTGTTGGGGGAATTATTGGTCAATCTTTGGTTAAGCCAGTCACGACTTTGAGACAAGCTCTACCACAGTAACCCCGGCTCCCCCCTCCCCATATTCACCAGCTCGGAATGACTTGACTAGAGGGTGTTTGGCAAGCTGTTCCCTGATTACTTGGCGTAGAGTGCCCGTCCCCTTACCATGGATTACCCTTACTTGGTATAAACCTGCCATAAAGGCATCATTTAGGTATTTGTCTAATTTGGGCAGGGCTTCATCCACCGTCAGCCGACGAAGGTGTATCTCGCCTGTTATCGGTGTTACATTGCCCCCAGACGTGCTATTGTTTGCCATGGCTTATACCCTCTGGCTGATTTCAAAATCACACCCATCCCCCGCCAAAACTTCTTGAGCTTCGGCAGATGATAGAGGTTAAGCATTTAACTGATGGAGATTAAGCCCTGCTTTATAGCCAGGACCACCGCCTCAGTACGAGCATTGGCATTCAGTTTACGTAAGATGGAAGTAACGTGATTCTTAATAGTTTGCTCACTAATGCCAAGTTTAACTGCAATCTGCTTATTAAGGTAGCCCTGAGCCATGTAATTGAGGATTTCTGTCTCCCTTAGGGTTAACGGAGAGATGAAGGCTTCGGCTTCGTATCGCTGAGACAGCTCATGAAACTGTTGCAACACCTGTTCAGCTACTTTTGGCCGGGTAACTAGGCCCTCATTAATCGGGTGCTCGCCACAAGCCACACGCCTGATGGTATCAATTAGCTGGTCAGCAGTAACTTCCTTCTCCAAGTAGGCTGCAGCTTGGGCTTTGAGTGCCAGAAAGAGTTGAGCATCACTAGCGTTGGAAGTAAGCACAATTACGCCGATGCTGGGGGAGTGTTGCTTTATCTTGCGCGCCAATGCTAAGCCGTTGTCAGTAGGACCATCAACATCTACCAGGGCTACGTCAGGCGGTAGGTTGCCTATGGTTGATAACACTCCGCTATCAAGCTCAGCAGCACCTGAAATTTCTATATCTTCTACAGAGGAGAGTGAATGCTCTATTCCCTGCCGAAGCAAGAATTGCTGACTAAGTATAAAGACCTGTATTTTATTTTTCTTCAAAGGGGTTCACCTCCTCATATTCTGCCTTGCGATAAGGAAGGGTAGTAATTTTTGCCAGATGCAGAAAAACATCAACTAGGTCAGGGTCGAATTGCTTGCCAGCACCCCGTTTTATTTCCTCCAGTGCTTGCTCATAGGATAAGGTACTAGAGTATCGTCGTTCAGAAGTCATAGCGGCGAAGGCATCAGCTATAGCCAAAATTCGTGCTTCTAGTGGAATATCTTTGCCCTTCAGCCCTTTGGGATAGCCATTCCCATCGTACTTCTCATGGTGGTGCAGGATACCGGGGACACAAGGGGCTAACTCACGAACACGCCCAACAATAGTTGCTCCCAGTTGAGGATGATTCTTGATCGCTTCCCATTCCTCATCGGTCAGCTTACCCGGCTTATTAAGTATCCCATCACTTATGCCAATCTTGCCAATATCATGCAGCAAGGCACAGGTACTCAGCCGAGTTATTTCCAGCGGCTCCAGATTAAGAGCTTCAGCTAGAGCCACAGCATACTGATTAACCTTCCCGGAGTGGCTACGAGTATAGTGATCCCTAGCATCTACAGTAGCTGCCAGGGCATAGATGGTGCTTAAGGCTTCGCTGCCTCCATTACTGCCAAAACCAACCATGGCTTCATCTAGAGTAAGCAAAGCCCCAGAGGCACGATAACTCCGATTACCGCCGCTGCGTTTGGCCTCATAAAGCGCAGCGTCAGCAGCAGCGATAATCTCATTCGCTCCTATACCATCAGCCGGCCAACTAGCCAAACCGAAACTGGCGGTGATTGGGATATAGCCTGCTTTCACTTCCAAAGCGACGCATTGGCGGACTCGTTCTGCTACTTGGTAGGCAGCATCAATAGTCGTCTGGGGCAAAAGAATGGCAAACTCATCCCCGCCATAGCGAAACGGCTGGTCAGCACTCCTTATCGCCCCTTTTATAATACCGCCGATTTGCCTTAGCATGTTATCACCGGCTAAATGCCCATAGTTATCGTTATAGACCTTAAACGTGTCAAGGTCAAGGATGATTATTGAGAATACGCCACCATAGCGAGAGTGCCGCCCAATTTCACTGGCAACAAGTTCATCTAGAGAACGGCGGTTTAGTAATCCGGTAAGTTCATCAATACGCGCCCTATGCTCTGCTTCAGCGTAAAGCCGAGAATTTTCGACAGATGTCGTAATCCGTGAAGCCAGCTCCTCAAGAAGTTCTACGTGCCTTCTGCTGTAGGCATTGGGGCGACCGCTAGCCACAATTAGACTGCCGATAGCTTCATCGCGCGCTATTAATGGAAAGTAAGCAATCGAGCGCACCCCTTGCCCAAGATGGTATTTCCCGGTAACAAACTTGCATTCCTGGGCTAGGTCAGACTCAATCATGGGCTTCTTGTGGCTGACCACCCATTCTGTAGCTGTACCCTTAATTGGTATTCGCTCCCCCGCCTGCCAGGCTGAGCCAATATCAGAGGATAACGCCAAAAAGTAAAGCTCATTCCCCTCAATCAGAACAATCGCCGCCCAGTTAACTTCGACTAATTCTTTTAGCTCCTTGATAAAGCTATCATATATTTTTTGAATATCCAGACTGGAGGTGATAATGGCGCTTGAGCGGTTAATTACTGATAGCTCCTCTTGACGCTGTTTGAGTTGCTCTCGCAGGTACTCCTTCTCCATACTTACCGCTACCTGCTTGGCAACATCCTCAAGAAGACGCAAATCTCCGAGTAAGTATCTTCCTAATTGCTTTTTGTCCAGCACCAGAATGCCTATTAACCTATCACGGCTTACCAACGGGATAAATAACTCTATGCCCATTGACTCAATTTCCTTCTTTTCTGACCCCCATAGACTGAGAAATTCGGGCAGAATAGCTAGATTCTGTCTAGTCAATGGCTTACGTTCCCGTCTCAGGTACTCCACAATGGGATTAGCTTCTTGTAATCGCAGACTAGATAAGGGATTGTCTTCCGAGCTAGGCTCAACAAACTGAGTGGTGAAATCTCCATTGCCAGCCTCAGGGAACAGCAGGCATGCTTTGTTGCAGCCAATGGCTTTAGTGACCATCGTTAGCAGCTTTCCACCCTGTTCTCTAAAGCTGAAAACATTATGGATTCTACTGACAAAATTAGACAATTCCTGGCGGTAATCGTAGCTTCGCCCATAAAAAAATTTGCTTAGCCTCTCAAAGAGACGCCTGGCAAAGACAAAGCCTCGCAGGTTATAGATAAATATAGCAACCAAAACAGCGAGCGCAGTAGCTATGAAGGTGGCGGTAAAATCAATCTCAAAACGGAGCACATTATGAAGGGCAATCAGCAAGAGCCAGTAGCTAGTAGCACCAATAATCCCCAGGGTTGCCCATACCAGCGCTCGCCGTAAAACAGACCTGATATCAAGCAACTGATGTTGAATAGTGGCATAACTCAGGATGAAGGCAACAATTAGGTTACCAAAATGACTTACCGGGTATTCTTTCCACGGCAGGAAGACGCCAGCGAAGGTAAAAGCAGCCAAAACAAAGATACTAAGCAGCAGGGAAACGATTTGATTGTGCAATACCGGGTTATCTAAAATCCTCAGTCTCTTCCAGA
>Ga0315314_1000513_pt1 | contig 42227 bp, 43 predicted proteins | sample TDP9_MG_FD_203631 | JGI IMG/M metagenome (GOLD analysis project Ga0315314, IMG submission 203631) | Freshwater sediment microbial communities from Lake Towuti, South Sulawesi, Indonesia - TDP9 | ecosystem: Environmental > Aquatic > Freshwater > Lake > Sediment | place: Indonesia: South Sulawesi... | reverse complement strand
CCCAAAAGACAAGCGCAAAAATAGAGACCATCACCTTGTTAGAAACAATAGTCGACCCGACAATCCCCTCAGGCGTGGAAAGAATAGTCCCAGTAATCGCAGATGCCACAATACCAATCGTTCCACCTAGAGCCGCAACGAAAGCCACAGTCTCCGATACTCGAGCCGCCTTCGCCAAGAACTCATTGGAAAAGAGCCATCCAATCACAGGGACTTTGGGCACAATGTTCACGAGAAAACGCACAACCACAGCTATAACAGCTAATAAGAGTATACCCTCGTGCATCGAGATAGTAATCGAGTGCACTCCGCTCCAATCAACCATGCCCGCCAACGGCTCCCTTAGTCACACTTCCTTTCCGAGATGATTTCCCCATGCTAAACCTGACAACAAGATACGAGACAACAGCAATCAGAATAGTTCCAAGAAAAACTTGGTTCAACCAAGCTAACAAGACCGGCTCGTCACGAACAGCCATTATCACATTAACCGAAGCAGTCAACGTGAACAATATTATTAATAAACCTACAAAATTACTCGACATCATTTCCCACCTTTGTAACCAGCAAGAAGCGACACTCCAACAACAATCGAACTCAACGAAAGCGCGTTGCCAAGAACAGACGAATAACCTGTCCTAAAGAGAACCACCCCATTCCATGGAAGAGAAGCCACACCCAAAGTAATCAGAGAATACGCCAAATTACCAGGTGAACGTCGTGAAACCATTCTCCAAACAACGACATAAACAACGATCGAAACAAAATAGAAACTAACAGAAAACCACTGAAAACCCGAATAGCCGAGACCCCAATAGAATACGTCTCTAACAACAAAATTAACCAAACCATCCCTGTAACCATCCCATAACAACGGCAATGAGAACGCTGGAACAAGCGAGAACAACGCAAACCGGAACGCGCTCAGTTGCTTCAGCCAACCTCGCAAGAGAGCAGCAACCAAGCAAAGCGAGGCAACCAGAAAGACGAAGATGTGAGGCGCATAAGTCCCAAAATAAGCCAGTTCACTTGAAAACACTAAACCCGCATAGTTTTGACCCCAGAAAAGCATAGGTTCCAGAAAAGCTGCAACAAACGCAAAGCCCATAAGAACAAAAACTAGGGAAAACTCTCTCCACCTACTATGCTCCACAAGCTTCCAAGCAAACCAGAAACAGGTGCCTGCAAGCGCAACGAGGTAAACCAAGTAAAACGCAAACTGCACAAAGGCGTTCGCGCTACTGATCCCAGCAAACGATAGAACCACAAAATCCACATAAAGCAAAGTCACTATCGCAGCAAGCACAACATGTGCATCAAGGAAACGAGACAACTCAGGACCCGCGCCATGGGGCTTCTCAACGAACCGGACAGCCCGAATGAACAGTAGAAAAGCCGCAGCTTGAGCGAGAAAGAAAACAGGTTTCAGGTACAAGCCCAGCGGATAAGGTTGACGAACTACAAAATCAAACATAAGTCTAACAAAAGTATCCAGAAAATTCAAGATTCCGATCATCAAAGAAAAGGAAACAAAAAAGGTTGGAGATGCGAGTCGATCTCTAGGATTCAATAACCTCTCCTCGACAAATCTATGGTTGCTTTCAGCATCTGTTCTCAGTGTTAGGCACTTATCAGTATCGTACGCGCAATCGGCGTAGCTGACCTGTGATTTGTGGTTCCACCAGAGCTTCCGCCGCCATTAGTGTCCCAGGCAATGACTAGGCTGTAGGTGCTACCAGCAGCCCAAGCTATGTCGCCTCCCGCCGTGTCACCACTATTCAAAGGTTTCTTCACCTCAACAGTTATCAGATTCCCTGTGCCTACGTTGATTGCTCCCCTGCCATGTTGAGCTGAGTCGACCAAGATAGGTCCAGTGCCGTCGTATTTGATGTCAACATATCCATCGGCTGCATAAGAGGTGTGCCCAAGTAAGACTCCGTCGGAATTGGCGTCCATACAGCCAGTGACGCCGAACTGGAAGGCGACCCATGGATTATTCGAGTCGGCTGAAAACCGCAAAGCCACGTAAAGGTTGGTTCCGTCATTCTTGACCCAAATGCTCGCAGTTCCTGTTGGCGTAATCGGAATGTTAGTGTAAGATCTTGCGTCGTTCCATTCTGTGCCTATGGTTCCATCAATGGCCGAATCAGAAATAGCGGCACCCTTCTGTGCAATTAGATCGGCTCCGCCAGCGCCTGCCATAATGACGTTCACATTGACAACCAGCGGGACGCTAAGGTCCAGATGAGGGTTAAGGTTCACATTGTAGCCTTTAGTTTCGCCGCGAGCTAGACTAATATCCACTTTGTGCTGTTGAGAACCGATCACAAGTTCAATCCAACCCGAGTAACCATTAGTTGAATCTCGGTTCTTGACGTAAACGGTTAACTCTTCCAGGTTGCCACTGGTGTCGTACCGGAAGTCCCCAATGCGATCAACGACTATCTTTGTGTCATCGTACTGAAACGCGAAACGCCCTGCAGAAAAGAAGTACGATTGAAGAATCATGTTGATTGCCGAAGCCATGAAAATACTGTTAGCAAGTATTAACCCCACTATTGTCCAAAGTAGAATCCTTTTAGGTTTCAAGAGTCCTGACCCCACCATATGCCGGCGCGTGATGATTTTTAAGATATAAACATCATAATTATTAATTTAAACATTCCTATCCAACCACGCTACGCTACATGCCTAGCCCCAGTCGCGCCAAGCTGGCCTACAATGCTCTAAGCGCGATCTGCAGTCACTAATTCTGCTACTTTACGGTCACAGACTTGGCCAAGTTACGTGGCATATCCGGGTTCAAGCCTCGCTCCAAGGCCACGTAATAGGCAAAGAGCTGAAGCGGAATCACGTATAAGATAGGTGATAAAATCTCTGGAATACCTTTCGGAACCTCAATGAAGTCATCCGCATAGCCCTTGATTTCCTCATCGTCCTCTTCGCACAACACAAGAATCGAGGCTCCTCGTGCCTTCATTTCCATGATGTTGCTGATGACGGCTCTATGTGTCTCATCCTTTGGACAGATGAACACCACTGGAAACCCAGGCTCAATAAGGCTGATGGGACCGTGCTTCGATTCGCCTGCTGGATAGGCAATAGCGGGCAAGTACGATATTTCCATCAGTTTCAGCCTGCCCTCATTAGCCGTAGCTGAGCTTATTCCTCGACCCAGATAAAAGAAACATGGGCTCTTGCTGTACTTGTTAGCCAACATCTTAATCTTGTCGCCCTGGGTCTTCAGAATCGCTTCAGCAATCTCTGGAATCTTTTCCAGCTTGTCCTCAAGGAATTCGATCTCCACGTGAGAAACTTTGCCACGCTTCTTGGCCAACCGTAACGCCAACTGCGCCAAAACGCTAAGCTGACTTGTGAAAGTCTTGGTCGCAGCCACTCCGATCTCGGGTCCACTCTGCTGGCACACATAAACTCTAGCTAAGCGGGTCAAAGTTGAACCGATCACGTTAGTTAATCCCAGAACGGTCGCGGCTCTCAAACGGGCATGATCCAAAGCAGACAGAGTATCTGCTGTTTCACCGCTTTGACTGACAAACACGATGGTGCTGTCAATGTTCACTGAGCGACCATGCTGCTCAACAAACTCCGACGCAATAATTGGATGAGTAGCCAAAAAAGCCAGCTTCGAAAACATGTAAGACGCTGCTAGGCAAGCGTGGTAACTGGTGCCACACGCGACGAGGAACACTTCACCTGCTCTATCCAAGAACTCTGTCATCAGATCTAGGAACTGACTCTGCAATCGCAACGTGTTCCGCAATGTGCTCGGCTGTTCATAGATCTCTTTCAGCATGAAATGAGGATAGCCCTGCTTCTCAGCCATCTCAGGATCCCAATCAACCACCTCGGGCTGACGCGGCACAACGCTCCAATCAGACAACCGTCTAATCTCGCAGCTGCTCGTACTTAAGACAACCAGTTCGCCGTTCTCAACAATCAAGACCTTCTTAGTTAACGGTAGAAACGCTGGTATATCCGAGGCACAGTAAGCCTGACTTTCATTAATGCCGACAACCAGCGGGCTCTCTTTACGCGCACATACAATCTTGTCAGGCTCACGTGTGGAGACAACCGCAATAGAATAAGAGCCGTCTAGGCGATTCGCTGTGTCACGCACAGCCTCAACCAGCGACAAACCAGTCTTCATGGCTTCTTCAATCAGATGCGGAACAACTTCAGTGTCAGTCTTGGACTTGAACACGTGCCCCTTGGTTTCTAGCTCTAACTTTAGTTCAGCGAAATTCTCGATGATGCCGTTGTGTACCACGGCGATCTCGTCGGTGCAGTCAGTGTGAGGATGCGCGTTGACCTTGTAGGGTGCGCCATGCGTAGCCCAACGCGTGTGCCCGATGCCTACCTTGCCCGGCATTTCATCAAGGTCTAGTATCCTATGGACATCATCTATCTTGCCCGCATCCTTCTTAACGTACAGTCGACCATCTTCAACCGTGGCTTGACCCACAGAGTCGTACCCTCTGTACTCTAATCGTTTTAAACCAGCGTGAATGATGGGCGCTGCCTTGCCATTTTTCAAGATGCTACCGAATATTCCACACATTTAACGATGAGCTCCTTGAGACCAAATCTAGAGCGATTTCCGAGATGTTCTTTGTCTTTCTCAAGCGCTTACACTGATGCATGGAGGTCTATAAGCATTCTTAATGAAATCGCAATATTGCTAAAACAGATTTTTGAGTGGCTCACGGACGAACACATAGCATGAGATGCATACCATTGTGAAAATACTTTCAATGGTTCTTTTTCCGCAAGTTTTGTTACCATTAATAAAATGTTTATAAGGGAAAGGTCTGCCTACGTATGCAAACATGAACAAGAAAATCCTTCTCAGCGGTGAACCCAGCCACTACGAAGCCAAAGACATAGCAGTATTCGACCGACCAGAACGCCTCAAAACCGTGGCAAACAAGCTGAGCTGGCAAATTCTGCGCCTCATAAGCGAACACGAAATGTACCCAATAGAAATCGCCAAGAAACTAGGAATCCACGAACAAAAAGTCTACTACCACATTCGAAAACTCGCCGAAGCCGGAATCATTAAAATCGTCAAGGAAGAAGAAAAGAAAGGCGCCACCGCAAAATACTTTCAGACAGCCTATCCAGCATTTGGCGTTGAACTGCCCTTCGGCAACCGCAAAATCACAACGTTATACGCCCCAGAAATGAACGAAAAGCTAACCCAGTTTTTCTCGCCGTTTCTCAAAAACGGCATCTTCGACGGCAAAATCGTAGTAGGCAGCCCTGACCCACATGGACCTTTCAAAGCAAGAGCCCGAGATGGACACTACGCTGCATACTTGACACTCTTCTTGGGACGATACGTCGAACTACCTGATGACTTCGCGGTGAAACTTGATGTTGACGTCAAAGTTGAGAAGGAAGAAAAGAACAACTTAATCTTAGTGGGCGGTCCCGGCACCAACCTGCTTGCTGAAGAGATAAACGAGCACTTGCCCACACGTTTCAGCGTCAGATCAACCGAGCAAGGATTCTTTTTCGGTGGACTAGTCTCTCAGAAGACAAGCAACGTTTACACCAGCGATAACATCGGACTGATAGCGAAAATCGCCAACCCATGGGACAAGACTAGGAAGATCATCGTCGTCGCTGGCAACAAGGCAATCGGAACCAAAGCCTGCGTGCTAGCTTTGACCAAGTTCTGGAAAGAAACACTCAAAAACTTCACGGACGCAAACAGCTTTGCTACAGTCGTTCAAGGCTTCGACCTAGACGGCGACGGCAAGGTCGACTCCATAGAAGTCCTAGAATGAGCACGACTAAGCTTGAACGAGAGAAAGGCATGAAAGCAACCGAAGTCATTCTTGGGCGCGGGCACGAAAACATAACGTCCACGAACAGGACAACGTTTGAGATCACCAAGGAGACTCATCTTACAAGGCAAGGGGACTGTATCATCGCAGTAGGGTCGAGCAAAGGGGCAGATGGCCTTAGCGACAGGTTCAAGAAACTAGCTCAGAAGGAAAGCGCCAAGATCACGATCACTTTTCAAGTTGACGATGAGGTTGAAGTCGTGAATGCTCGGGGAAGCCCTCATTTGTCGCTCACGCACGCAACAGATTTGGTTGTAAGGAAAAGCGACTATGTTTGCAGTCGAACCTTGGCGATCAAAGCTGACAAAGCAGCCAAAGACTTTTCGAGGACGCTAGTTGAGAAACTGCGGAACCCAAAGCAGAGAGTGGAAATAACGCTGACGGCAGAGAGCGCTACTTGATTTCGGCGTCAACCACAACCTGATAAGTAAAGGGCGCAACCCCACGCACAATTCTTGCCTGTCTTATCTTGTGCAAAGCGCGGTTGGTCTGATTCAGGGCTTCTGAAAACTGCTTCTTCGCTGTCTCTGTCGGCTCAGGCGTGTCCGTAAACTGATAATAATGTATGGTGCCACCTTCAGGCTTGAGGGCTCTGCAGGCTACGTCCACGTATTCTATGGCTTTTTCAGGCAAGTTCATGATGACACGGTCGGCGACTCCAACCAGCCTTTCATTAACAGCCTGCCTAACGTCGCCTAGAATGGAAGTTACCTTGCCTACCACACGGTTGAAGACTACGTTTTTGGTGAGAAACTGGTACGCGTCTGGATTCACATCTATTGCATAGACATGCACGTCGGCACGTTTCTTGGCGACTAAGATTGAGAACGGACCCACACCTGCAAACATGTCGATCACAGTTTCTCCTTCCTTAACCAATGAAGCAACGCGGGCATGTTCATAAGAAAGGCGTGACGAAAAGTAAGCCTTCGCCAAATCGACATGAAAAACACAGCCATACTCCTCGTGCACAGTCTCTGTTTTTGCCTCTCCACCGATAACCTCAAAGCTTCGGAGACGATAAACTCCACTCACCGCACCCCACTTCGACAACACGGTTTTCACTCTCTTGTGCACTTTCAAAACTGCCTCACCGATGACCTCTTTGTATTCATTCAGTTCGGGCGGAATCTCCACAACTGCTATGTCACCTATGAAGTCAATTGCATGTGGCAAGCTTGCGAGCACATGAGGGGGCAGCTTATCGCCTAACACGTCAACCAATGAGGCTGGTCTCCCAGAGCTTTCGAAGAACTCACGTTCAGATATCCCCGAATCGGGCACACTGCCTTTCAGCTCGTCCAGTTCGCCTGCAATCGGTTCGCGAACAAGTGGAATGTGAACAAAGCCGTTTTCATGTTGCAGCTTCAGCTCAGGATTAAGAAGTGCCAGCTTGCGAGCCAGAGCTAATGCTTGTTGCGCCGACTTTTTAGGTACCTTCAGGCTTAATGCTTGGGGCAAGAAGAGGCTACCCTCAACATGAAATGGTTCTAGACACTGCTCCTTTATTACTTGTGCATTGTTTTCTCTGTTTCTACCCTAGACAAACGCGCCAAACAGACTTCTGCGGAGGATACATTAAAGAACACAAGCCACCAAAACTGACTCTCCTCTGCTACGGGGCAGATACCATGTACGAAATCGCAGTTGAATGCAGTAAGTGCGGGAAGCATTTCTCTTCCAATGAAGCTTCAACCGTCTGCCCAAGCTGTGGCGGAGCACTCTTAATCAAGTACGATCTAGCGAGAGTAGCCGAAGACGTCTCCAAAGAAGACTTGAAGAAGAGAGAAGACAGTTTTTGGAAGTTCATAGAGCTGTTGCCCCTCACGTCGCCCAAAAGCATCGTTACTCTTGGAGAACCATATACTCCAGTGCTTCCAATTTCGGAAAAGCGCATCACCAAACTCAAAAACGTGTACATCAAGGATGACGGAAGACTTCCAACCGGAACCTTCAAGGCACGGGGAATGGCTGTTGCTGTCTCCAAACTTAAAGAATTAGGCATAAAACGTGTCGCGTTGCCCTCTGCAGGTAACGCTGCCGCAGCTCTTGCCGCCTACGCCGCAAAGATTGGAATGGAAGTCTATGCTTTCATGCCTAAAGATACGCCAGAAAGCAACCTCAAAGAATGCGTGTTCATGAACGCTAAAGTGTATCTTGTCGACGGGTTCATTAACGACGCAGCTGGAATCGTCAAAAGACTCAAAGACGACTATGGGTGGTTTGACGTTTCAACCAACAAGCAACCGTACCGGTTTGAGGGGTACAAGGCAATGGCTCTGGAACTAGCCGAGCAGTTTGACTGGAATCTGCCCGACAGCATATTGTTTCCAACTGGTGGAGGAGAAGGAATCATAGGCCTATGGAAAGGATTCAAAGAACTAGTCGAGCTGGGCTGGACTGAAAGAACACCACGTTTAGTGGTTGTGCAATCGTCGGGTTGCGCTCCGCTCGTCAAAGCCTACAACAGAAAGGAACTGGAAGCAAAAGATGCATGGAAAAACCCAGAAACAATCGCTCCCGGCTTGAGAGTTCCTCTTCCCTACGCGAGCTATCTCATACTGCAAGCCGTCAGAGAGACCAGTGGAACAGCAGTGGCAGTAGACGACAAGGACATAGTCTCTTCAATGAAGACCTTCTTCAAAATGGGCATATACGCTTGCCCAGAGGCAGCGGCCAGCCTAGCAGCGCTAGACAAGCTTGAAAACGAAAGCAAAACAGACTCGGATGAGAAGACACTTTTGTACCTAACTGGAACAGCAATGAAGTATTTCGATGTTTTCGAAATGAGAAAAGAAGGAATCCCTGTCTTGCCTGTGGATGCGGTCTCGCTGAGTTAACTCTGCACTCTCACCTAGCAGACATTTTCTCATGCATCATTAAAGCTTAAGTGCACGAATAGGTCAGAAGGTCAAAAAGGTGCACTTTATTGCCCACATGTCCAAAATGCGGGAAAGAAGTTTCGCGAACGGCGTTCTACTGCAACGATTGCGGAACCCTGATTAGAGAAGCATGTCCAAGTTGTGGAACCTTGGTGGATGTAAGCATGGAGTTTTGCCCTAAATGCAAAAAGCCTAATCGGCTTTATGTATCTCAAGGCACTTTCATCATGTAAGCTTCCACATTCTATCCTTGCACGCGCGTGTGATGATGAAGAAAATAAACCAAGACCGCAATAACGACAAGCCCAACGGCAATCAAGAACGCCCACATCGATCTTAGATAGTTGTTCAGGATGAGCACGACTGCAGCAACCCAGACCAAGATTGCCGAGACCGTTCTAACCTTCAAATCCTACAACCTCTAGATACTCCGCTAAAACTGCGTCTCTAGGATTGATTTATCGTTAACCTGTTTAAGTCCCAATTCTAGACTTTTACGGGTTTCTCTGAACTTCTGATAGACAGAATGGTAGATTATTAAACAAGTTCGGACTGACTTTGAATTATGACTCAAGTAGAAATTCATGTTGCAGCAGACGAATCAGAAGCTTGGGACATCCATTGGAAATGGTCATGGTTCACGCGAGACATCTGGGAAACCGAATACTGGAGAGAGGAGCAAACTGCGTTGAAACTCGTTCTTCTTCTACTCTCCAAATTGAAGGTCGAATCAATCCTAGACTGTTCATGCGGGCTAGGCTACAAAACAGTCCTTTTTGCCAAGGCAGGGCATGATGTTGAGGGCTCTGATGCTAGTGCTACTGCAATCAAGTACGCGCCTCGATTGGCTGAGGAGGAAGGAGTCAAGATCAGATTTTTCCGTTCGCGCTACGAAGAATTGAACAAAAAATGCACACGCAAATACGACTGTGTCTGGAGCGACAATTTCGATGAGATAGGCGTGTACGAATATCTAAAGACTGCTGCTAGAAGTATCCACTCGATACTTAACAACCATGGGAAACTCGTTTTTATGACAACGTCTCAAAAAGACTTAAAGAAAGTAATTGAAACCGAATGGAAAAAGAGAAAGCGCTTCGTTATAGACCCACCTTATGAGAAAGATTCTGTTGAGGTCACGAGAATCGAAGTAGCGGAGAAAACTTCGGAAGGCATTCTTGAAAACAACATTTTCCTGATCAGAAAGCAAGATCGTCTGCGAGCTGAGATAACATCTATTATGAACCCAAGAATTAAGTGGACGTTTAGGAATTTTAGCGAACTTCTGAGAAAAGTCGGATTTAGAGAAGTCTACATTACCAAAGAGAACTGCGCTGTAGCAGCGAGATAACGCTTTTGACGCCTGTCTTTGGGGGCATTGAAAGTTCCCTATAGCGAGACTAATTTGAAAGAGACCCCCGATAGTAAAACAGAAAAAAACTGATGGCTCCCGAAAAGAAAGCAACTACTAATGAAGGATAGAAATATTCGCGGTATTCCGGCATTATCATTGTGACACCGACCAGTGCCAAGGCCACCAAAAAGATTGCGAAGAAGATAGCGATCATGAGGCGCACGTTGTGTTCAGTCCAATACATGCATATAGAATGCGTAATCCTGAGAATTTCAGTCTTTCGGGCATGTACGCGAACAAAGAATGACCCTCCCCGCGCGCTTAAGAACAATGTTGATTGGAAACGGCACTCACGCAGGCAAAGTGGATCTCATTCAGATACTTTGAGGACCATCAGAATGTTCATAGGCGGATACTAAATTGCCAACAGCCCATAATCGCTTCACAAGGAGGTGAAAGAAAATGCAAAAATCAGCCTCAGATTCAACAATTGTCTTCTTTTTGGTGAAGCTTTGCTTGAAAGAAAAGGTTCTATGGCGGGCCCGAGGGGAATTGAACCCCTGACCTACGGATTAAGAGTCCGCCGCTCTAACCTTGCTGAGCTACGGGCCCGTGCCACCATCGGAATCAGGATTCACTTTAATAAGTTTAGCCTTTTGAAGATTACCCACAGAAAAGGACAGTGAAGTTTTGGGCGAACTCGTGTTTGTCGGCTTGGGCTTGAGCGACGAATCGGATATTTCGTTGAAGGGCTTGATGAAAGCCAAGGAGGCTGATGCAGTCTTTGCTGAATTCTACACCAGCTTCATGCCGAAACTTGACGTGAGAAAGCTTGAAAGTCTAGTTGGAAAACACCTCGAAATCGTCTCCAGAAAGAACCTAGAAGATGAACGAGGAAAAAGAATCTTCGAAGCCGCGAAGACGGGCAAGGCTGTTCTGCTCGTTCCAGGCGACCCATTGATAGCGACTACTCATATCGACTTGAGAATCCAAGCCGAGAAGAATGGCATAAAGACAAGTATTGTGCACAGCGCATCTATCGTTTCAGCGGTCATCGGCATGTCAGGCTTGCAGAACTACAAGTTTGGCAGAAGCGTAACCATACCATTCACTGAAACAGAAAGACTGGACCCGACTCCTTACAATGTCATTGCCAAAAACCAAGAGATGGGTCTGCACACGCTCTGCTTCTTGGATATTCGAGCAGAGGAGAAAAGGTACATGCACGTAAGTGACGCATTGAAAGTGCTCACGGCTCTGGAGGAGCAGAATCAGAAACGAGTCATCACATTTGACACATTGGCAATTGGCTTAGCAAGGGCTGGCTCAGAAAACCCAACGGTAAAATCCGACTACATTGATCAACTTCGGAAATTTGATTTCGGAAAGCCTCCTCACACTCTCGTTTTTCCTGGAAGACTGCATTTTATGGAAGCTGAGGCGCTTGTCACGCTGGCGAACGCGCCTGAAAGAGTCAAGGAGATGGCTAAATGACCGCGCAGGCTTTGCTGTCCAAGTATATTCAGAACTCTGAGAAGGTATTCGTGGAAATCAAGATTAGGCGAGATGCTCAGGCCCAAAGCCAAGACAACGTTATCGAAGTAATTGAATATGCAAAGCGATATCTAAGCGATGCAAAGTTTTATGGAGAAAAGCAGCAGTATGAAACAGGATTGGTATCAGTTGCCTACTGCGAAGGCATACTCGATGCGTTACGGCTACTAGGATTGGTGGAGTTCACATGGTCAAGCGCTCGGGAAAAACCTTGAAACGAAAAGGAAAGACTGTGCTGGCCTCAGGCACGTTCGACCTGCTTCACTTGGGACACGTGAAGTATTTGGAGGAAGCCAAGAAGGCTGGTGGCAAAAACGCCAGACTGGTGGTCATAGTGGCTAGAGACAGCACGGCGGAGAAGAGAAAAGGAGGAAAACCTGTGATGCCAGAAGACGACCGAAGAGCATTAGTTGAATCTCTCAAGGTTGTAGACGAGGCAATACTTGGCTACGAACGCTTTGATATGGGCAAGGTCATCGAAGAAATCAAGCCTGACATCATCGCAGTGGGACATGATCAAAATGATATAGAAGTGAAGGCGAGACAAGCAGTGTCTAAACAGAAACAAGACATTAAAGTAGTGAAGATCGGAAGGTTCGGAAAACCTGAGTTTAACAGTTCTTTGAAAATCAAGAAGAAAATTACAGAGCTTTACAAGGAGTAGGTTTGTTGGAAACTGTCCAAACGCTACAGGCGAGAATAGAGAAGCTCCCAAGAGTTAAGCTGGCTAGCTTGCCCACTCCTTTGGAGGAGATGGTTCGTTTAACCAAACAGCTGAACGGCCCTCGACTATGGATAAAACGAGACGACTGCACAGGCTTGGCATTCGGAGGAAACAAGGAAAGAAAAGCAGAGTTTTCGTTAGCGGACGCGTTAAGCAAGAAAGCCGATGTCGTGATCACAACTGGCGGCATTCAATCCAATCATGTTCGCGCTACAACTGCAGCAGCAAATAGGCTGGGTCTAAAAGTTGTCCTTGTCGTGTACGGTAAAAAGCCGAAGGAGTACGAAGGCAACCTGCTTCTGGACTATCTTCTGGGCGCTGAAATAAGATTCGTCAGCGCTGGGCGCGAATTTTCAGCTGTATCACGGGAGATAGCAGAAGAGCTGAGACGCAAAGGACATGTTCCCTACGTTATACCTGTAGGTGCTTCTTATACGGTTGGAGCAGTTGCCTACGTAGACGCCATGCTTGAACTGCTCAATCAAGCGAATGAACGTGGCTTCAAAATCGATCATGTTGTTCATGCTGCAGGTTCAGGCGGCACCCAAGCTGGGTTGATCTTGGCTAACAAGGCACTCAACTCAAGAGTAAGCGTTCTTGGAATGTGTGACGAGCCCGATGGAGATTGGCTGGTCAAAAAGACCGTTGAAATCGCAAACGACGCCGCCAAGCTCTTGAACCTAAAGGTTAGAGTAGAGTCAAAGGATGTAACTTTGATTACAGACTACGCTGGAGAGAAATACGGCGTGCTCACCACGGGAGCTCTGGAAGCGATCAAACTGGTGGGGCAGACTGAGGGGATACTGCTTGATCCGGTTTACACAGGCAAGGCGATGGCAGGGCTCATAGACATGACAAGACGTAAACGCTTCGGGAAGAAAGATAATGTCGTTTTCATTCACACGGGTGGACTTCCGGCACTATTTGCATACGAAAAGGAGTTACGCAGTACCTAACGGTGAGAAATATGTTTGATGTTATCATCAAGAACGGGCACATTGTCGACGGTGCAGCCAACCCTTGGTTCAAGGCAGACATCGGGATAACAGAAGAGAAAATTGCGGAGATTGGAAGGCTAGACAAAGAAAGAGCAGCGAGGGTCATAGATGCAAAAGGGCTTGTTGTTTCTCCTGGCTTCCTAGACATGCACTCACATTCTGACCTAGTGCTGCTCATCAATCCAAAAGCTGAAAGCAAGATTCGACAAGGAATAACAACTGAAGTCATCGGCAACTGTGGAGGCTCAGCCGCTCCGCTAAATGATTTCCTCAAGACTGAGATGAGAAAAACCACGCCGCTTCTTGAAGAGGCAAAACTTGAGTTAAATTGGTCAACTATGCGAGAATATCTAAACAGGCTGGACAAGCAGGGCGCAGCCCTGAACGTTGCCCCACTGGTTGGACACGAGAACATCAGAGCGCTTGTGATCGGGTTTGACAACCGCGCGCCTACTGATGCTGAATTGAAGAAAATGAAGAACATACTAGGTCGGGCAATGGAAGACGGCGCCTTCGGTATGTCTACAGGACTGATATATCCGCCTGGATGCTACGCAAAGACAGACGAACTAATGGAACTTTCAAGAATGGTAGCGAAGCATGGTGGAATCTACACATCGCACATTCGGGGCGAAGGCGAGGAACTCATCTCTTCTGTAAAAGAAACAATCAAGATCGGAGAAAAAGCTGGACTGCCCGTTGAAATATCTCATCACAAGGCTGGTGGAAAGGCAAACTGGGGAAAAGTCAAGCGAACATTGAAGATGATGAATGATGCCCGAGCTAGAGGCGTTGACGTAACCTGTGACGTCTACCCCTACACGGCTGCAAGTTTCGGGTTAAGTGCAATGCTTCCTCCATGGTCTTATGAAGGAGGCTTGCCCGAATTCTTGAAGAGACTGAAAGACACGGAAACGCGAAAGAAGTTTAGAAAAGAGATGCTGAACGGAGCACCGGGCTGGTCGAGTCCGCTCAAGGCTGCGGGATGGGATGCCACCCTCATATCCAGAAGCAGACTACACAAGGACTACGAGGGAAAAACAATCGCGGAAATCGTTAAAAGCAAAAAAGTAGACCCATTTGACTTCACTTTTGACCTTCTGATCGAAGAAAACATGTCTGTAAGTGTTGTAAGATTCGCCATGTGCGAAGAAGATGTGCGCAAAGTGTTGAAGTACCCAGAAGCCATGATCGGAACAGATGCCTCTGCAGTTACACCCTATGGAGTGTTGGGCAAGGGAAAGCCCCATCCCAGATCATACGGAACCTTTTCCAGAGTGCTAGGGAAATATGTCAGAGAAGAGAAAGTGCTCAGGTTAGAAGACGCCGTGCGAAAGATGACATCCTTACCAGCCCAAAAACTAGGATTGCGAAACAGAGGACTAATCGCTGAGGGAATGCAAGCCGACATAACCATTTTCAATGCAGAGAGGGTTACGGACAAAGCCACTTATTCTGAGCCTCATCAATACCCTGAAGGCATCGAGTACGTGTTGGTCAACGGCAAAATCGTCATCAGTAAAGGAAAACACACAGAAGTATTGGCTGGCAAGGCTTTGCGAAGGGCAATTCAACACTGAAAGCATTTGTCTAACGCAGTTGATGTTCCTGGGTTAGGGCAAGGTCAGAACTTCAACTTTGACCTTCTGTCCGTCCTTGAGTTTCAGATGCGTTCGAAGGTAAATCGGCGCCACAATTTCAATGACTGATGCATCGTAATGCGTGCGATAAGCGCTCAAGAGTGCGCCTTTGACCTTGTTGTTGATTATGGCAGGATAGCATTTAACCGCTCCGAACGACCTTGACTCGTTCTGAAAACCCTGCAGTTCTATGGCTGGGTAGGCTTCAAGCTCGGCTTTGGTCTTGATGTCATAGTCAGTTGTGAGTTTAATGTTCAAGGTTCCGGGATACGGGTCGAAGCCAAGTTTTTCTATGAACTGTTTGCGGTAGCCGTCTTTAGAGACGTAGTAGGCGCCTTCGCCAAGCCCGGTGAACAACGCGCCTTCTAATGTGATAGATGGAGGATACGCGGCTTCGAAGATGAGGCGCAGATTTGAATACAGGCGCTTCAATTCTTGCTGTCCAGTGTCCGTGATTTTCACCAAGCAGCCTTCAGGCGTTATATCTCTTTTAAGCCACCCTCTTTTGTCGAGTTGAATCAGGTAGCGCGACGCGGTTTGCTGGGACAAGCCCATCTTGTTAGCGAAGTACTCTGTTGAAACTTTTACAGTGCGGCGTGATGCGCCCAGCTCCGCGAGTTTGTACAGTGCATAGAGGTGTTTCCAAGACTGTTCGTCGGTGCTGGCTGGTTTCATCTTGAGCTTTCGCCTGTATCTGAGGAGAAGCGTCTGCTGAGTATATAAGCCACTCGAAAACGAGTTACCACCCTAAAATAATCCTGTACCGTTCATGGCGCTCCAGATGAACAGAATTCCGAACACGATGAATAATAAGCCTGAGCCAATTCTCACATATTCCAGGGGCACCCATCTGGAGACAACTGCTCCCAAGGTGACGCCTAATCCTGTCAGAATCGTGAACGCCAACATCACTCCAACAAACACCAGTGCAGGCGCATTGTATTCAGCTGCTAGGGACACAACCGCCAACTGCGTTTTGTCTCCCAACTCCATGAGAGCTATCAGAGAGAAGGAAGAAGCCACGGCGACGGAACGGGCCTCAACCTCCCTCTTCTCAGTCTTCTCAAAAAGCAGGGTGTAAATCCCGAATACTATGAAAATCGAACCCGCGCCTACACCTATCCAAACTGCCGGTACAAATGCTGCAATAGCACCTCCTGCAAGGGCGCTTATTCCATCAACTACTGCAAAAGCCAGAAGCGCGCCTATGAACACTGATCTGGACTTTCGCTTTGAGCTCAAGCTGATAACGGCAAGCTGAGTTTTGTCACCTAGCTCTGCTAACATGATTAAGCCGAAAGAGGTTAGCAGAGGCACGAAATCCATGGTCAGAGCAGTTACATCAAACTATTTAAGAATTTTCAGGACGGCTCTAAGCCGTTTGAGCAAAACATAAATATGCAGTCTATTTTGTATTCTGCAAAAAAGGAAGGTGAAAATCAATTTGCCTATTGACCCTGACTTCATGAAGAACAAGCCCGAAACCGGTGAACATAATGGACACAAGGTTAGAGGCGAAGCGAAACCTCCTGAAAAACTCGGAATCCACGGAACCCAAGTTGCGCTTGACCAAGATGTCTGCAACGGAGACGGCATCTGCATCTCTGTCTGTCCCGTCAGCGTCTTCGACTGGGTCGATTCACCTGGACATCCCACATCGGAGAAGAAATCAGATCCCATCAACGAGTCTCAATGCATATTCTGCAGAGCATGCGAAGTGCAGTGTCCAACTCAAGCCATCAAAATAACAGAACCATAGAACTGCCTTCTTTCTGGCACATTTCTGCACTTTTTTGCTAGACCGTTAGAAACTCAGTTGCCTATTCGAGGGCGTAGGCACAAAGTGTCAAGCGCTGGTCCTTGGCTTTTCGGTCATGAACCCAATTCATTCAGCATAGGAAAACCGAGTCTCAGGTCGAAAAAAGCATGCGCTATACTGCTTGTCAGTATTTTAATCATGCGTTTTATGAATGCATAGTTTCAGTTCATAAACGTTATAATAAATATGGCACAACACAGACGAAAATCGTGGAACAACGTATAGGATGTTGACGAAAAATGAAGCAGGCAGATTCCCAGATATTCACGATTGACTTGGCGCGGATTGACGGCAACGGTGACTTTCCATGCCCCAACTGCGGTGTGATGATATCTCCTGAGGATGAAACTGAGAACGTTTACGTGATTGTTGACACTAAGGTGAACGGCGATTCTTTGGAAGAGTTAACCATTCAATGTAACAAGTGTGGAAGCAAAATCCGCCTTGTAGGGTTCGTTTGACAAGGTCAGCGCATCCACTTCTAGTTGTTGCTTCACTGTCGATGGTTTTGAGTATTTTCACGAACGCTGTTCTGCTTTGCGAATCTTTTATTAATGGAATCATTTGCATATAGCAGACTTGAGGAGAAACGCTATGGCGAAAGCGTTCGTGCTGATAAACACTGAGGCTGGAATGGAACAGGACGTGGTCAACCAGCTGAAGAACATGAAGACCGTGAAAGAAGCCTACACAGTCTACGGCGTCTACGATGCTGTAGCCTACGTTGAAGCGGAGAAAATTGACGACTTGAAGAACGCTGTGTCCTATGAAATCCGCAAGCTTAACGGCGTTCGCTCCACTGTTACCATGATGGTTGCTGAAGGAAAGAAGGTAGGTTCCAGTCCGGTCTGATTTCAATCTATGACAGCTGCTGCTTTCAGCATGGTTCAGACGTCTCGCAGTTGTAGCCTTGCCATTTTTGACCATGTTTTTGAATTGCTGGTACGTAAGATTAATGCCATGGTCTAAGCCTTCATTTATCTTGAGCATTGTGCGATGTTGCTGTTGAAGGATGAGTGTGCGCTTTGCGGACGGGTTGTTTCGAGTTCTTACCTTAGACGATGCTCCAAGTGTGGCAGGCTGTATTGTCTCCAATGCATAACATTCACTAAGGAAGGGTATGTTATCTGTTTAAACTGTGCTCGCAGGGAAGTTTCGCCTCGCCGCTTGGGATTAAAGTATAGTCCGTTGAGCCGATATCTCCTGCGCAGAGGCAGATTCACCGAGCGAGTTGTTCTTCCAATCAGCGAGATTGAGGGGATTATCAGTGACAACTTGCCGCTCAACGCCTCAAGAGATAGCAAATGGTGGAGCAACACAAGTGGAAGACCGTGGGCGGCTGTGGGATGGCACGTTGAAAGCGTTGACCTGAACAATCGGACAGTCACGTTCATTCGGGTTGCGAAGCCTGAAGTTAAGCGGAGGAAAAAGGAGAGCCAGAAAACCGAGTTTTTCAAGCGTCCGCTTAGATTTCCTCTGCCAAAACGACCAATGCTGCCGTCTAAGACAAGAATCGCCAAGGCGCAAGCGAGGGCTAGGAATATTGAGCGCCAACGGTTGATGACTCAGCAGCAACGAGGCAAGGTTCCGAAGTCGGCGTACGAAAAACGGTTGTTCAAGCCTGACGCCAAGCCATCAACCTCTGATTAGAGATGCGAGCATTCTGGGCATTCTGTCTGTACGAGCAGTAGCCAGCTCAATATATCGCCAGTGTCGAGTAGTTCGTGGGCTTCAGATGCTATCTCTTGATGTCGCAGCGCTCCGAATCTGTCTGTTGTGAAAATTGATGGGCAAGGTGCCTTTCTCTCTACATCGACGTGCGTGAATTTCTCAGTTGATTCTCCTGCTTCGTCTGAGAGCAGATAGAAGGGAATGTTTAGCTTGGAGCCATAAGCGTTCAGTTTCTCAATGTTGTCGAACGAAATAGCTAGGATTTCAGCTTCAAGTTCCCAAAACTTGGCGTATTCCAGCGCAAATTCCTCAAGCTTGGCTGCGCAGTGAGGGCAGGTGGTTCCAGGTGGAAGAATAGGACGAGGTCTCTCGTTTGTTTGAAATCCCAAGGACCGATTTGTCTATTTCTGTTCGACGCTAGGCTTAAGTGTGGGATAACTTCCCAGAGTCGGAGCTTCTCCGCAAGCGTCTTCATTTTCTGTATCTGCCTTGGGGGAGGCTGAGGAAATAGGGGCAGGTTTGCCCAGTTGCCTTATATGTTTAATTGGGCGGTTACTTTTCAGTGTTACTCCAAGTTGTCTATAGAGATGCGGCGGTCACGGGTGAACCTGAGCAGGTGAAGTCTGCGAGTGTTGAAGTGTATCGTTCGCGTAATGCGAAGGCTGAGGGATACAGTGATGTTTGGGAGATTGTGAAGGATTCTGTAAAGGACGCCCTTGGCGAGCACAGAGTGGCGATGATGCTTTTTCTAGACGACCTTCCTCTGCGGTTAGGCGCTTATCATTCTTTAGGGACAAACAATATTGTCCTGAACAGAGTGCTTGTTCAGATCGTCGAAGCCGCAACGCAATCTAAAAAGCTGGTCAACGCCTTCGTCTACAGTCTGCTTGTGCACGAGTATCTCCATGCTTTGGGTCATGTTCCAGAGGCTGAGGTTCGCCCACTTGTCTATGAGGTTTCCAGAGCCTGTTTCGGAGAAGACCACATTGTCACAGTGCTAGCTCAGAAAAGCCCATGGGCACTGTTGAAAGGCGTGCCCTTGAGCAGAATTGAAGCGCCCAAACGTGTCATAGAAATCGTCAAAGACTTTGAGAGGTCGACTGAGAGATACATCGTTTAGCGAACTGGAATGGCTTCTTTTGAGATTTATCATCTGTGTTTAAGGTTCAACGTAGCTGTGTCCTATGCACTCGACGTATTCCGATCCAGTAGCCTGTATCCCCAACTTAGTCATCGGTTCCAGTTGTGAATGAAACCGCGAGATAAAATGCTCTAAAGTTTCAGCGCCCAAGTTTCTGAAGCTGGCGTCCATCAGTCTGTATTTGCCCTTCTCGTCTCGGGCGACGAAGAATATTGTGAACGCGGCGTAGCCTGTGTGCTTAAGAACCGTCTCCAAGCAGCTTTCTCTGTCAGGCTCTTTGCAGTCCAAGAAAACCTGATGGGTTCGGGAGAACCATTCTCGCAGCTTGTAAGCTGGAAAATCAAGATCCGGATATTTTTGTTTCATGGATTCCACGTATTCCCGAGCTAAGATTATATCTGAATTCACGAGAAGTGTCCAGCTGTTTAGTGTCAAAGGGATTATGCCACAGGCATCTGATAAAAACTTGCCGTAGCTGGAACGGTTAAATAGTTCTGCTCGATAGTAGACAGCCCGCGTCATAGCATTTGTCGAGGACCGTTATTCAGATTGTCGTTGCTAGATAAATTTAGAGCGGAATTCTCGTTTTTCCGAGGCAACTACCTCGTCCTCATTGTAAGCTGGATTTTCATGGACTTCGCAGGCGAAATCCCAGGCGCATACTACCCATTGTACGTGAAAGACCTCGGAGGCAACGAGACGATAATCGGACTAATCGGCTTTGTCTCCTTTCTCTGCCTCGCTTCAGTTCAGTTTCCAGGCGGCTACCTAGCGGACAAGTACGGGAGAAGATGGCTGATTTCAAGCATGACCTTCGGCGTTGCACTCTCCTACATTTTCTATGCTCTTGCACCAAGCTGGGAAGCTATTATACTGGGCACTGTAATACAGAACTTGTGTCTCATCTACCAGCCAGCATTATTGGCTATGGTTTCAGATTCGCTGCCCTCTGAGAAGAGGGGAATGGGCATCTCCATAACTCAGCTCATAGCATCTGTGTCCACGACACCTGGACCCGCGGTAGCTGCCTTTCTGTTCACTGTTTACGGCTCGATTGATGGCATGAGAATTAGCTACGGCATAGTTGTCGCTCTCTTCCTAGTTGCAGCTGCCCTGAGGTCAAATCTGAAAGAAACCATTAAAGATCCGCCTAAGATAAGCGTCAGCGAAATATTGAAGGCCTACCCGGCTTCTCTGAAGGAAAGCTTCAAAGTTTGGAACGTTGTGCCCAAATCCACGTTCTATTTGTTTCTAGCCTTTCTAGTAGGAGGGTTTTCGTTTGCTATGATTCAGACATTCACAGTGGTCTACGCTGTTGAAGATTTGGGATTGTCCAGACCCGAGTGGTCGCTGGTTTTGATGGTTCTTTTCGTAGCCATGATCGTTTTGGCCATTCCAGTTGGCAAGCTTGTTGACAAGGTTGGTAGAAAGATTCCGTTATTGATGTCTCAGGTTCTGATTGCACCTGCAATAGTGCTCTTCATCTACGGTGACCTCTACAGGCTGTTCGTGTCATTGATTCTAATGGGTCTGACGCAATTGATGATGTTTTCCTCGTATGCAGCCTTAATGGCTGACTTGGTGCCCAAGGAACAAAGAGGAAAAGTCACGGGTTTTTCGCAGTTCTTCAACTACATCACCATGGCTTTAGGAGTCCTACTGGGAGGCATAATGTATGGCGACGTCTCCCATCAATTTCCGTTCTTCCTAATGCTGATTTTCTTGATTCCGCAATTCTTAGTGACGTTGTTCCTTGTGCATGAACCCAAGAAACGTGAAGAGTAACGCTCTAGCTCAAGCTTCTCAGTTGACCTACTGTTCCGAGGAATGTGCCGTCTAGCAAGTAGGTTTCAGCGTTTTCAATGTCTATACTTCCCGAGCGTAGAAGTGGACCAAGATACTCGATTGATTTTCCTATGCCCTGAGACCTGCCCGTAACGCTTCTGTTTATTGGTCTGCCGCCCAAGAACTCGTTGAAATACGGCATTATGTAGAATTCGGAAGCCCTTAACTTCACACTGAAATTCTTCTGTAGCACTCTGAAAGGGTCTTCCTCTGCTTTCAATCTGAAGCCCATGCCCCTCAAGAAAGCCCTAGCTAACAGCTCTCTATCTATCGTCGCTCTAACCCAAACTTGCGCTGTTATGCGAAATCCCAGCGGGTCACGAAACGCCACTGTTGGATGCATATGTCCTATAACCAAGCTACGGCATTGTAGAAGCTCAGGCGCAGGCCAAGCGTTGCCGTGGAAAAACCCAGCATCGAACAACGCGACGCCAGTTGAAGGTGTCATTTGCACTTTGGAGGGTAAGAGCGGCTCCAGATTTCCATCGTGATTGCCCAAGATGACCTTGACTTCGCCTACCTTCTCGATTAGGGCTTCGAACAGGTCAGGTATGTCCCGCCATTCTTCAAGCTCCACTCTAGCGATCGTGTGTTTGACGTCGCCCAGAAACAGAAGACTCGTAGGTTCATACAAATCCACCAGTTTTAACAGTTTTTCTTTCATTTTGGGTGTCTGCGAAGGGACATGAATGCCCTGCTCAGCCAGCGCAACCTCCCATCCAATGTGAAGGTCAGCGACAATTAAAACTCGTTCATGGTTCTTTCTCAACAACAGCGCAGGATATGGAAAAAGAGGCGACAACAAAGCGAAAAAGGCACTCCTAATGACCATGTATGGCGGTTTGCATCAGACTCATGATCGTGCTGTGGATAGAATTGTTTGCCGCAGCTACAAACGATACGCGCTGTTTGGGGTCTAACGGTGCGGTAAGTCTGTCTCCTTCCAATGCAGTTATGATTCCGCCTGACTCAAGCAGAATCAAATAGGCTGCGGCGATGTCGGTGATTCTCAACTTGCCGCGAATGTCAATGAAAGCATCGCTTGTTCCGTCAGCCACATAGCAGATTTCCAGCGCGTTGGCTCCAAGATGCCGCAAGTGTCGCGTCTTTAGCAGGACTCTCCTGAGCTGGCTAACAAGTTCCTGCGTTCCGAATGTGCTGAAATCCACGCCTACCAAGGCTTCTTCTAACCTTTCTGTTCCAGAAGGCATCGTTCTTCTGTCGTTCTTGTAGGCTCCTCTGCCCTTCTCAGCCACGTAGGTCACATCGCGCAGCATGTCAGCGACAACGGCAACCTCAACCTCCTGAAGCATTGGCTTTCTTGAAAGTGCCAGAGAAATAGCCGCGAAGGGTAACCCTCGCACAGCGTTTGCAGTTCCATCCACAGGATCAGCGGTCACAAAAAACTCGGAAGCACGCGTGCCGATTTGTGTGACTCCTGACTCCTCGCTAATCAAAGTACATGACACGCCATGTTCAAGCAGAGTCTGGACTAGAGCATCTTCAGCTGTCAAGTCAATCTGCTTCTTGATGTCTCCGCCAGCGCCTCTGCCATAACCATGTCTAGCTTCTGCCGACCCCACTAGAGGCTGGACCTTTCTTTTCATGTTTTCAGCGCAAGTTTTGAGCACGGAGAGCCAGTCATCCAATGGAGCAATCCTCGGAATTGATGATGTTTGCGTGGGCTTTTAAGTATGCACTCAGCCTAATTTAAGCCAGAATACTCAGGTAGAAGCACGGTGCAAGCTCAAGCTGATGTAGTAGTCGTGGGCGCTGGACCAGCAGGTTCTTTTGCTGCTTTGACAGCTGCAAAATTGGGCGCCGACGTAATCATATGCGAAGAACACAAAGAAGTCGGATTGCCCAGCCACTGCCCAGGACACATCAGCATCAAAGGATTAGACAAGCTGGGACTACACGTACCTGAGACAATCATCGAAAATAGAATCGCTGGAGCGAGTTTCTACTCGCCCTCAGGCAATGCCTTCAAAGTGAAACTATCCTCACCCGTAACCTACTCCATCAACAGACCCATGTTCGATAAGCATCTTGCTCGACTCGCAGAAAAAGCGGGCGCCAAATCTCGACTGGGAACAAGAGTTGAAAACCTTCTTTTAGACAAGAAGTCGGTTCACGGAGTCTCACTTAAAGGCGCACAAGAACTAAAATCAAAAGTAGTCATAGACGCTGAAGGCTGCGCCGCCACGTTGTTGAAGCAGGTTGGGCTGCAAACCTTTGACAAACGTTTGATCGTTGCAGGAATCAACGGCGAGGTCGATCATGTCGACGGCTTGGAAGACGACACAGTTGAAGTCTACCTGGGACAGACCTTCGCTTCAGGTCTATACGCTTGGATCATGCCTAAACGAGACGGCTCGGCAAAGGTCGGGTTAGCCACAAGAACGGGAAACCCAAGAGAGCACTTGAAACACTTTCTGAATAGGCATCCCGTAGTTTGCAGGAAACTGAGGTTTAACGATGTCAAGAACCTATCCTGTCACCTAATCCCTCTAGGCGGACCCATACCCAAAACCTATCACAATGGATTACTAGTCGTAGGCGACGCAGCCTCACAGGTCAAACCCACTACAGGCGGAGGCGTCATAATGGGTCTAACATGCGGTAGAATCGCTGGAGAGACCGCCGCTAAAGCAGTGAAAAACAACAATTTCTCAGAAGATCTTTTGTCAGACTATCAAAAGAGATGGCAAAAGGCGATCGGGTTTGACATGGCTGTGATGCGCCGAATAAGACTCATGCTGAACCGACTTCCTGACGATAGGATTGACAGGATAATTAGTCTATGCTCACAGCTCCATATAGGCGATAAACTTGAAAGAGTGAGAGATATTGACTTGCAAGGCAAAGCGATGTTCCAGTTGCTTAAGAGCCCAAGCGCTTGCACAGTAGCCATCTATTCATTGTTGTCGTCTCTAGCTTCCTAACAGACACCCCGATCCATCTGTTCTTAGAGCAAACAAAAGGCTTAACCACAGCGTAGGCAACTCCATAACCGTGCCACATTAAATGTCCGAGTTTAAGTTCAAACAAATCATTATCATGCGTTCGGATTTGAAAATGGGTAAGGGCAAGATAGCTGCTCAAGCCGGACACGCAGCGGTTTCAGCCGCTGAAGAAGCGCGGAAACATTGGCAAAAATGGTGGAAAGCTTGGCTTGACGAGGGGCAATGCAAGATCGCCGTCAAAGTCAATAGCGAAGCAGAACTACTCAGCCTAGAAGATATGGCAAGAGCGGCAAGGTTGCCCCGCGCTCTAGTTTTTGACCGCGGCTTAACCCAGCTTGAACCCGGCACTATGACATGCTTAGCCATTGGTCCCGCACCCTCGTACGAAGTGGACAAGATCACAGGAAAGCTGACGCTGCTTTGAACGTTCCGCGCTTAGAGAAAGAAATCGGCATTGAAGTTTACGCCACCAAGACCGATGGTATCGGAGGAAGACTGCGCCAAGTTCCTGAAGACTTCAAGGTTGAAGAGATTCTTACAAACGGTTCAACAGCCAGAATCGAACCCGCTAATATTCCAGATATTACTGGACACGGACGATATCTCACCTGCGTGCTGGTCAAATGCGACATGGACACTTTTCAAACAGTCGAAGCAATCGCCAAGAGACTCAACATCGATAGTGATCGCATTCAGATCGGAGGAATAAAAGACGCCAACGCCCTAACCGCCCAGCACGTGAGCATAAGTCGAATGCTGCCAGAACAAGTGGGACAAATCAAAACGAGGAATCTATGGGTATATCCATTGCGATTCTCGAACGAGAAGATAAATTCGAACCTGTTGTTCGGTAACCAGTTTCACATCAAAATAAGAGACATCAACTGTTCAACGTTAACCATTGCGAAGCGCGAGAAGAAAACGAAGCAAGAGTTATTGAAGCTCGGCGGATGCCCAAATTTTTTCGGGCACCAACGCTTTGGAACAACCCGTCCAATAACTCACCTAGTTGGAAAGAGTATAGTGCTCGGAGAATGGAAAAAAGCCGCGCTCACGTTCATGGCAAAGTCCAGTCGCTATGAGCACCCAGAGTCAAGAGAGGCTAGGCAAACGCTTCGAGAGGCTCAAGACTATGAGGAAGCGCTCAGTTGTTTTCCGCCTAAACTCGTTTATGAACGCCAAATGCTTATGCACTTAGCCAGACGGCGCACAGATTTCATAGGCGGTTTTCATCGCCTTCCCAAAAAACTGTGCCAACTTTTCGTGCAAGCCTATCAATCCTACCTATTCAACAGGTTTCTAAGCGAGCGAATCCAAAGAGAGCTACCGCTAGAAAATCCCTTGAGAGGAGAGCACAAGGTGACAATAGACAGTGAAGACTGCGCGGCTCTGCCGTTGATAGGCTACAAGCAAGCGTTGTCAAGAGGCGTGCAGGGAGGGATCGAGAAGAGAGTACTTGATGAAGAAGGCGTGGAGCCTCAGAACTTCAAGGTTTCATGCATGCGGGAGATCAGTTCATCCGGCGGGCTTCGAACAACTCTCGCTCCAATTATCGACCTAAGCATAGAAAGACCCTCTGAAGACGAAATGAACATAGGAAAGAAATCGATGGATATCAGTTTTACGTTGAGAAAAGGGTCGTACGCGACGGTAATCCTGCGTGAATTCATGAAGCCGAAGAACCCAATTAGGGCAGGCTTTTAGCGCTTAAGGTGTGAGCCTGAAGCGGTCTCTTGGGAACAACGTTACTTCTCGTATGTTGTGTTTGCCTGTTAAGACCATGGCAAACCTTTCCAAGCCCAATGCCCAACCTGCGTGAGGCGGCATGCCGTAATCAAAAGCCTGCAGATGATACTTGAACGAGTCAGGGTTCAAGCCTTGCTCTTTCAAGCGTTGAACAAGCATTTCTTTGGAGTCAACTCTAGTTCCGCCTGAGGCAAGTTCTATCCAACTCCACATAAGATCGAAGGCTTCGCACAGCCGCCGCTTGTCAGCCCTAGGCTCGATATAAAACGGCTTAGATTTAGTCGGCCACTCGGTAATCCAATAGTAGTATGGGTGCAGTTTCCCCACGGTTCTCACAGCCTGCGTCGGAATGTCTTCACCCCAAGGAATTTGGTAGCCCTCCTTCTTCAATTCCCTGAGAATCTGATCGTAAGTGAATCTTTTGAACGGTTTTTCAGGCACATCCACCTTGTGCTTAAGGATTCTGAGTTCTTTCTTACAGATGTCGTTGACTTCTTCGCAAATGTAATGCACAAGCTGCTCAAGTGTTTGCATCACGTCTTCAGCCGTAACAAAAGCCTGCTCAATGTCGATGGACACGAACTCGCTCACATGCCTACGAGTATGCGACATCTCAGCTCTGAAAAACGGGCCTATCTCGTAAACCTTTTCAAAGTCGATGACCAACTGCTCTTTGTACAACTGAGGACTCTGCGCCAAATACGCTTCCCTTTCATAATAATCAACTGAAAACAGAGCGGCGCCGCCTTCAGTTGCTGAACCGATAATTCTAGGCGTGTGCACCTCTATGAAGCCCAGCTGAGAGAGAAAACTGCGAGCAGCGTTACATTCCACGTGTTGAATTCTGAATATGGCACGGTTTTCTTCCATCGACAAGTCTAGAACGCGTGCATCTAAGCGTGCATCAATCTTGGACGGCGTTTTCCCACTTACATCTAGCGGCAAGGGTTGCTGTGCGACTCCTAGCACTCGAATCTCATCTGGGATGATCTCGACTCCGCGAGGCGTCATCTTCGTAGATTGAACCCTGCCTTTGACGCCTATACTGTATTGTCTTCCTACGGCGTCGGATTTCTCAAGCACGTGAGGAGTCACTTTCTTTCGAGGTATTGTGATCTGAACCGTGCCCTCACGATCTTGCAGAATGACAAAGCGTAAACCGCCTAGATCCCTGATATCTTGAACCCAGCCAAAGACCACGACGTCTTTACCATCTAGTTGAGGCGTAACATCAACTGTGTAGTGAGTTCTTCTCCAGTCTCCTAAATCATCAAGTTTCACGTCAACTTCGCTCCATCAAGTCTTAATCGGCGAACTCAACTCGAAGCGTTATTCCACGAACTTTCTGAGCGATCTGCTTGATGGCTTCAACATTGAAGGGTGGTCTTCGCCCTCGCCTGCGCAGAATCACTCGTGTCTCTTGACTGCCGTCTGGCAACCAGATCGTGTTGATGGTGACAATGTTCAAGGGCACAAACAGATCCTCAAGGAATTTCCTGTCGTCCGCACCTGCTTCGAGCACTTTCACGCTTTTGCCTGTTTTTTCACCGATGGTTCGCAGGAGCTTTCCTCCACCGTTGCTGAGCATCTTAGCTACGTCTCCTTTGCCCACGATCAGAGCTAGGACACCGTCGGTTTCAACAGCCTTGTGGAAGTTTATTTCCTGGAGGGGTGGATATGTGCTCTCAAGCGAGAGGAGCAAACGACCAATTTCCAGATCGGTCTGGCTGATTTCTCCTTGCTTAAGCTTTGTCTGACATTTGGAGCATAGAATTCCGCTTTTTAGGCAAAAGTGGCAAACATTCACCATCTTCGGCATCTGGTAATCAACGTCCCTCAGCAAGCACCCCTAGTGGTATTCATACGAGCAGTGTGTCACAAAATATAAAGTTTCCTAGATGCCCAAACACGACAAGAAAAAAAGGGATGGCGAAGGTCTCTGCCTGCTTTAGTTGCGTTCGCTTCGTTGCTTTACCTTGTCAGCGTGATTTCTATTGTGCTGACGTTGGTCGGTCCTCGTCCCTCTTCGCCAGCTTGTGCCGGCAGTTGCTGTGTGCCAATGTCAATCGCCTTTATCTTGACATCTGGCAGGAATCGGCGTCTGACTATTTCCACAACGTCGACTGCGCGGCTGATGGCTCTTCCTCTGGCTTTGACATTGACTTCTGGTGCTGCGCCGTGGAAGAGGGTTATGCAAGCTAGGACATAGTTCATTGCAGGCTTTCGCCCTATCAAAACGCTGTTGCTTTCACGCGGCTCTGACATTTTCTGTTTTACTCCTTGATGGTTTTTGTCAAAGGCGTTTGTATGCTCCTTTGCAGCAGTTTAATGCGCAACAGTTTTTAATAACTGTTACTCCAAGAATATGCGGCTGATAGTCTTTTGTGCAAGTGCAGTAAGACATATATGTTGACCTTTGTAAAAGAAAGACCTTTCCTATAACAAGGTGTTGAGCCGTGAGTCAAGAGATTCCGTCTGGAAAACCGCTACGATTGTTGCATATGCTCTATGATAAGGGCAAACCGACTACAACGTACACTTTGAACGTGAAGCAGGGCGATTTGGCTAAGCAGCTTAACATAAGCAGGCAAGCGTTGAACGTGCATTTGCGCAAGCTTCGATCTCAGGGGTACATTCGCACTGGCAGGGGTTTCATCGACGTAACTGAGAAAGGGTTAACAGTGTTAGGGGTGTCGGTTAACCCAGCTTTTGTGTTTGTCAAGGTGTCGCCTTTGAAGCGTGTCCAAGCTTATGAGCAGATCGCCAAGTTTCCCGTTGAACGGATTTACAGAGTAACGGGCGACATGGACGCTATCATTCAGGTGGAAAGGGAACGGCTCGATGAGGCGCTGAAGAGAATAGCCGCGCTCGAAGGCATAGAGGACACGAAATCTTACATAACCATCCAGACACTCAAGTAGACTATGCGGGAAAGGGATGTGAAGAATCGTTGAAGCTGTTCGAGTACGAAGCCAAACAAGTCTTCGCAAAATATGGTTTGCCCACACCTCGAGGCTTTTTGGCGAAAACAGCAAAGGAAGCCCGCGAATTCGCTTCGCTGATCAACGCAGCTGTTGCGGTTAAGGCTCAGATATTGGTTGCGGGACGGGCTAAGGCTGGCGGAATATTATTCGCTGATTCTCCAACGGAAGCCGAGAAGGCGGCACAGCAATTGCTGGGTAGGGAGATTAAAGGGGTCAAGGTTCTAAGCGTGTGGGTAGAAGAGAGAGTTGCGGTCAAGAAGGAACTGTATTTCAGTGTCGCTGTCGATCGGGCTAATCGTTGTTACGTGGCTGTTGCATCTTCGGAAGGCGGCGTTGACATTGAAGAATTAGCTAAAACCTCGCCTGAGAAGATCGTGAAGATGTTGATTGATCCTGTTGATGGTTTTCGTCTTTATCATGCTAGGCAGATTGCGAAGAAGATGGGTTACGTTGAGAATCAGATGACGGAGTTGGCTTCGATTTTTCTGAGGCATTACAAGGCGGCGATGGATTTTGACGCTGAGTTGGCTGAGATGAACCCGTTGGTTGAAACTTTGGACAGCAAGTTTGTGGCTGCGGATACAAGGCTCATAATCGATGACAACGCTTTGTTCAGGCATCAGGAGTTTGCGAGCCGTCCTATGGAAGAGGCGGAGTTGACAGCGCAAGAGTTGCAGGCTCAGAAGACTGGTTTAGCCTATGTCAAACTCGACGGAGATGTGGGCATAATCGGCAACGGCGCCGGCTTGGTCATGGCAACTTTAGATGCCATTCAACTGTATGGTGGCAGACCAGCTAATTTTTTGGATGTTGGTGGTGGTGCCTCAGCGGATATGATGGCGGCTGCGTTGGACATTGTGCTCTCTGACCCGCAGGTGAAGGTTGTTTTCATCAACATTCTGGGTGGTATTACTCGTTGTGATGAGGTGGCGAACGGCGTTCTTGAGGCGCAGAAGCGTGTGGGTTTGACTAAGCCTATGGTTATTCGACTTGTGGGCACCAACGAAGAGGAAGGGAGACGCATTCTCACAGATGCAGCTATTCACGTGTTGGACAGTATGGAGGAAGCGGCTCAGAAGACGGTTGAGATCATCAAAAGCCGAGGCGACTAATCAAGTTGGGTGTTTTCATAGATAAAGCGACGAGGGCTATTGTTCAAGGCGCAACTGGTGAGCAAGGAAGTTTTCACACGCGTTTGATGCTTGAATATGGCACTCAGATAGTGGCTGGCGTGACGCCGGGCAAAGGCGGAACCATCGTTCACCGAGTGCCTGTGTATGATACAGTGCAAGAAGCCAAGGACGCCAATGGAGCCGATGCATCGATTGTCTTTGTTCCCGCTCCTTTTGCCGCTGACGCAACTTTTGAAGCTTTGGACGCTGGTTTGAAAAAGATCGTAATCATCACCGAGCATATTCCCGTGCGAGACGCTGTTCAAGTCATGCATAGGGCTAAGAAGGAAGGAGCTGTGATCATCGGTCCCAACACTCCTGGAATCCTCACTGTCGGCGAGTGCAAGCTGGGCATAATGCCTGCACACGTGTTCAAGCAGGGTGTTGTGGGTTTGGCGTCTCGTAGCGGCACCTTAACCTACGAAATTGCAGCTGGATTGAGTGCACGCGGGTTGGGGCAATCTACGTGCATTGGTTTAGGGGGCGATCCGATCGTGGGTCTAAGTTTCACAGGTGTTCTTAGAGAATTCGAGCGAGATGAGCAGACGAAGGCTGTTGCCTTAATCGGTGAAATAGGTGGCAACTTCGAGGAACTGGCAGCGGAGTTCATCGCAACTGAAGGTTACTCCAAACCCGTTGCGGCTTTTGTGGCTGGTCGAACAGCGCCACCTGGCAAGCGGATGGGGCACGCGGGTGCGATCATAATGGGCAGTAGTGGTACTGCGGCCAGCAAGATTGAGGCTTTTAGGAAAGCAGGTGTAGCCGTAGCTGAAAAACCCAGCGACGTTGCCAGATTGCTCAGTGAGAAACTGGGTACGTAATACTCAGGCACAAGACCCGCGCTAACTGCCGCTTGTCTCAGAATGAGAGCACTTTTTGGCTAGTCTTCACCCATCCAACTAAGTCGCCCACGGTTGTTCCAACGCGTACGCCTTCGACAAGCTCCTGTTGAGACAATCCTCTTGCTCCGATGCATGTGCGGCATGCAACAACTTCGACGCCTGAGTCGACGAGTTCCTTCAGCATTTTTTCCAAGTTGTAGAAGCCTTCGGGCGGTTTCTGTCCTTTCTTAGCTGTTGCAACAGAGTCGCTGAGCAAGAAAATGTTGACTTTCATTTTTTCAGTGCCGGCTATTAGGGCTTTTGCCAACCGCAGGGCATTCCATACTCTTTCGTCACCGTAAGGCGCCGTGTTCAAAATCATCGTTAAAGTTTCCAAATCTGCACCTCCATCACAGCTGTGACTAGAGTGTTACCAAGCTGGCTCGTTGGTTTAATTGATTTTTGGTCGATCCTGAAGGCGAGAAACATAAAACTTGGTCTTATATGTCGAGCCGAAAAACCCGGGGCTGTTTCAATACGATCTTGTGTGATTCGATTTCTATGCAAGATGTTTTTAAAGCTGGATAACCTCTTAACGTCATCTGTTTCGCGTAGAAAAAAAGATTCGTGAGATGCTAGAAATGAGGAAAATGAGTGAAGATAACTTGAAAACTGCCTTCGCTGGTGAAAGTCAAGCACACATGCGCTATTTGATCTTCGCCAAAAGAGCTGAAGCTGAAGGGTTTCTTAACATTGCCAGATTGTTCAGAGCCATATCGCATGCTGAGCAAGTGCATGCCACAAACCATTTCGATGCTTTGGGATTGATTCGTGGGTCAGCAGATAATCTTCAAATGGCTATTGACGGCGAAACCTACGAAATAAACGAGATGTATCCGGCGTTTTATGCGGTTGCTCAACTGCAAGAGGAGAAAGGCGCTATGAAGACAACTAACCAAGCATTGCAGGCAGAGAAGATTCATGCCAGCATGTATCAGAAAGCTAAGCAAGCGGTTGAAAGACATAAAGACATTCAGCTTGGTCCAATGTACATTTGCGATGTGTGCGGGTACACAGTTGAAAACAAAGCACCAAACACATGTCCGGTATGCGGTGCCTCCAAAGACAAATTCAGGAAGTTCTAAACTAAAAGAACAATCGGGATAAATCATAAATATCGTGCCCAAGGATAAGAGTGAACATGTGAGGAATTTGCCATGAGCATTCTGTTGAGTAAAACGGATCGACAGAAGATTATCAAAGCATTGAACATTGACATTGGACTGGAGATCGGCGCAATCATACAGTACATAATGCATGAAGTGATGGCAGAAGGCATGGAGAGCCCAGCGATAATGGAGAAGTTTGAAAGCATATCGAGAGAGGAAATGAAGCATCTGGAACGATTTGCCGAGCGAGTGAACTATCTCGGAGGACTTCCAAACACCAAGCCAAACCCCGTCAAAGTTGGCGGTGTGCTTAAGAAGATGGTTCAGGATGATTTGGACGCCGAGTACATGGCTATCAAGACTTACAAAAGCCACGTTAAGATGTGTGAGGAAATAGGCGACACGACAACAAGGCTGATGCTAGAGGAGATTCTCACCGACGAAGAAGATCATGCAGACACTTGGGAAACAGTTCTTCAAAAAACAGTGAAGTAGAAGACACAACTCGTCTCCTTTTATTTTTTTTCCCGCCATGCTTCAGATGACGCTGCAAACGCGTGAGTAGCTTTTATATCCCAAGAGAATCAGTGTATAGCACTCAAATCAAAGAGCAGAAGAGGCGTCGAGCATGGCATTCGATGAAACCCCAATTCTTGATGTTATAGAGAAAGTGAGCAAAAGCGTAGTTAACATAAACACTGTGCGCTTGCTCCACGACTTCTATTATCAGGTTCATCCAATTCAAGGGATGGGCTCAGGTGTGATTTTTGACCCTAAAGGCTACGTTCTGACAAATAATCACGTAATCGAAGGCGCCGAGAAAATAGATGTGACGTTGACTTCGTCGGAAGTCCTTCGTGGCAAACGAGTGGGAGCATGTGTCAGCGACGACGTCGCCGTCATAAAGGTTGATGCAAAAGACCTGCCAGCAGCAGAATTAGGCAACTCCGATGAACTCAAGGTGGGGCAGACTGTATTCGCCATCGGAAACCCATTTGGACTGCAAGGTGCACCCACGGTTACCAAGGGAGTCATAAGCGCCGTGAAACGGTCTATCAGGTCAGAGAGAGGGCTCATCGAGAACTTGGTTCAAACCGACGCTTCGATTAATCCAGGCAACAGCGGCGGTCCGCTTCTGGATGTTAAAGGCAGGGTTGTAGCAATCAACACTGCGATCGTGCCCTTTGCACAAGGGATAGGCTTTGCCATACCAGTGAACCATGCTAAACGCTGTGCCAATGAGATAATCACGCATGGAAAAGTCATGAGGCCATGGCTTGGAGTAAGCGGTCTGACTGTCACCCCTGAAATAGCGTCCTATTACGGTTTGCCTGTTGACAGAGGCGCATTGGTAACCGAGGTTTGGGCTGGCAGCCCAGCTGAAGAGGCAGGCATGGAAAAGGGCGATATTATTATTGGGTTTGGAGAGAAAGCCGTAAACGGTGTGGATGAATTGGTGAAAGAGGTTCAGAAGAGAAAGATTGGCGAGAAAGCCCGAATGCTGTTGATTCGCGACGGTCAAAGATCAATGGCGGATGTGACGCTGGGTACAACACCGTAGAATGGTTAAAAAAGAGTCTATTTAGGTCGTGTTCGCAGAATTCTTTTCTTAGGCAATTTTGGCTTTTTAGGGCGTTCCTCTTCTTTGGCTGCCATAGTATCGTGTTTCACCAGGTCAGTAATGATCTAGGAAACGATTTAAAGTGACTGCTTGCTGTATTGTCTGAGAAAGCAGGTGACACTCAACGTGTACGACGTGATCATCATTGGTTCAGGTCCAGCTGGACTGACTGCAGCAATTTATGCAAGCAGAGCCAGGTTGGGCACGCTTGTGGTTGGCGGCATGTCTTGGGGTGGTCAATTGATGCTGACAGGCTTGGTTGAGAATTTCCCAGGGTTTCCAGATGGCATACTTGGACCTGAATTGATGAGCAGAATGCGTCAGCAGGCCGAAAGACTTGGGATCAAAATCCTTTCTGAGGATGTGACATCTGTTGATTTTTCTCATAGGCCTTTCAAGGTTCATGTGGGCGACAAGGCTTTTAAGGCTAAGACTGTCATTGCGGCTACTGGCGCATCCGCCAAATCACTTGGATTGCCTTCAGAGAAGAGGTTGATTGGAAAGGGCGTTTCATACTGTGCTACTTGCGATGCACCGTTTTTCCGAGACAAGAAGGTTGTGGTGGTCGGAGGAGGCGACACAGCGATGGATGAGGCGTTGGCGTTGGCAAGCTACGCACGTGAGGTTACGGTGGTCCATAGGCGCGATCAATTAAGGGCTTGCAAGCTGTTGCAGGAGCGAATCTTCGCCAACAAGAAAATCAGTTTTGTCTGGAACAGCGTGATTGAAGAGATAAGGGGTGAGAACAAGGTCGAAGCAGTTAAGCTCAAGAATGTCCGGACTGGAGAAATTTCAGTCATGGCTGCTGACGGAGTTTTTGTTGCCATCGGCTACAAGCCTATCACTGATCTCCTAAAGGGGCAAATACAGCTTGACGATTTTGGGTACATAGTCGTACGCGATGAAACGAAGACGAGTGTGGATGGTGTTTTCGCTGCTGGGGACAATCAGGATTTCAAGTACAAGCAGGCAATTACGTCAGCTGGATCAGGTGCAAAAGCAGCGTTAGATGTTGTGAAGTTTCTGCAGGAACATGAGGCACCCTAAGCTAGGCGGGTACGTCGTGGAGACTATCGCCTCAGTCTGTGCTTACTGCGGTTGCGGTTGCCGTCTCCTGTTTCAAGTTGAAAACGGAAAAATCATCAAAATTGTGCCTGACAGAACCGACAATCCAAGCGAGGGAGTGGCTTGCATCAAAGGTCTAACCATACACGAGGCGGTTGGCACAGGCGAAGGCAGAGTTCTCGAACCGCTTATGAGAACAGATAAAGATCAACCACTAAGACAAGTGTCGTGGGGCGAAGCCTACCGCTTCATCTATGAGCGTACGAAAGACTTGGCTCCGAGCGAGGTTTTCATTAACGCTTCAGGCAAGATCACAAACGAAGACTGCTACGCAACGCAGAAGTTCGCGAGAATCGCGTACAAAACCAACAATATTGACGCTTGTTGTGCACGACTTTGTCATGTAACAACCGTTGAAGGATTGGAGCATTGTTTTGGCAGCCGAAGCGGCTTCTCGAAAATGGATGACGTCTACAACTGTGATTGCCTCTTCATCATAGGCTCCAACCCAGCTTCAAACTACCCAGTGCTGCACAATCGAATCTTGAAGGCAAGACGAAAAGGAATGAAAGTCGTTTCCAGCCAAGCCGTCTATAACATCACAGCCAAATTCTCCGATGTTTCTCTATTAATCTATCCAGGCACAGAATTGGTGCTCCTAAACGGTATTATGAACGCCTTGATTCAACAGGGCACATACGACAAGTCAGCTGAGAATGTGGAAGGCTTTGAAAGGCTCAGAAGAGTTGCCGATTTCTACAACATCGACTTTGTTCGCTACACATGCGGTATCGAGCTTGAACCATTCAAGCAGCTGGTCGATCACATAGCAACCGCAAAATCATTGGGCATAGTCCACGGCATGGGCTTAACTCAACACGTCACTGGCCAGGAAAACGTTCACGCATTGCTCAACCTAATGATCCTGAAAAACGCGCAGTTACTGTCGCTTAGAGGAGAAATTAACGTTCAAGGCGTAGGCGACATGGGCTGCCTGCCAGATCGGCTGCCTACTGGACCCTTGGCAACTGCCCATCAACTCGAAGCACAATGGAATGCAGAAGTGCCTCTTGGAAAAGGCAAAACCATAGTTGAAGCCTTCTTGATTTCGCCGCCAAAAGCCGCGCTTGTCTCAGGCATGAACACTGCGCAGTCACTGCCTAACCTCAATGTGGCTCACCGGAACCTGCGGGACATGTTCATTGTTGTGCTCGACCATTATCATAACCTTACAACTCAATTCGCTGATGTTGTACTGCCGACTCCTCTCTTGTTTGAAAGGGAGGGAACCATAACTAACGGTGAGCGTAGGGTCAGATCAGTAAGAAAGGTTGTGGGCGGCTGCGGTAATTGCAAACCAGAGTGGCAGATATTCAAGGAGCTGTCAAGCTTGTTTGACGTTGGAGAATTCTTCAACTACGGAAAACCGATTGAAATAATGCGAGAAATCGTCAAAGTTGTCCCAGCCTATAAGCAGGTTGACGTTAACAGCGTTTATGCAGGTGATGATGCATGGCCTGAGAAGCGCATGCTCTTTCGCAGATTCGTACCTGAGCATTTTGAAGGCGTGGAAGATATCCGAAGCGACAAATACCCGTTAATATTAACCTCGTTCCGCTCAACACATCACTTCTTGACTGGCGAGATGACCAATCGGGCTAAGACTTTGATGAGTTTCCAAGAGGGACCATACTGTTACATAAGCCACATGGATGCTGAACGACTTGGCATAGAGAACGGCAACATAGTCGAGGCATCAAGCAGTGTGGGCAGCATTCAATGCGAGGCACGAATCGACGAGAACATACCCAAAGGCAGAGTGGGCATGCACTTCCACTTTGAACAGCTGTTGGTCAACAAATTGTTTCCAACGCAGTTCGATGAAAACACGTTCACGCCTAACTACAAAATGACTGCCGTTGGAATAAGAAAACTCTCTTCTGCCTAAACACCCTTGAACGTAGGCGTTGATCTTGCCTAGGATAAATCATCAACAGTGTTAAGGAACATATGGCATCAGAGAAATTCCGCGGTCTGAGATCACGATGTGACTGTAGTTTAAGTTGTGGTTCGTTCCTCTCATCTTGCGTACAACTGCACGTTTTCGGATACCTTCTCTTTCATCGATGGTTTCGAAGAGGATCACTCCGTCGGCAACAAATTCCTCAAAACCTAGTCCAATCGTTTTCGTTCCAGTGGGTAACTCCACGAGCAACAAGGTGGTGCAACCGCTCTTGCTCATCAGTTTGTCTAGCATATGAAGTATGATTCTCGCATCTATTCTCCTGTTGAAGGCTTGAGCCATGGCTGTAAACGAGTCAACCACTAATCTCTTTGCATCCAGCTCCAAGACCTCTCTTGACAACATCCCAAGAGTTGATGAAATTGTATCTTCCCGTGTTGTCAGAACGTCTAAGAATTTGAATTTAGCTTGACTTTCCAGCGTTTCGAAATCGAATCCGAATTTCTTCATGTTTTCATAGAAGAATTCTTTGCGCTCTGAAAAAGATATGTAGATGCCGTTTTCATTCAGGTTCTTAGCTCCATGATAGAGGAAATGTGCTGACGCAATTGTCTTTCCTGAACCTGGAGAGCCAGCCAGAAGAATTAGACTGCTTCTGGGAAACCCGCCTTCAATCATTGCATCCAGACCCGGTATGCCACTGGGTGCTCTGGCGCTCGATAATCTTTGTTCTTGAACAGCTACCAAATCGGCTTTTTGCTGGGACAAGCAGATACACCCGTTATCTATGTCGAAAGCCGTTCGTATTAATCGATTATGAATTGACAAACTGTATCACAAAAGATCTCTGATGTGTGCTTCAAAGAAAAATGGAAAATTCGAAGCTGGATTTTGGATTCATATGTATTAAATCCGCTGTAATTGAAATCTTCCATCAGGAACTGAAGGTTATCAAAGGAAGGCGATGTCCACATTACTCCAGATTCTGGAAAAGGCGCAGACCGCCCATGTTGAAGCAAAAACCTGAGACAAAGAGTGCGTTCTCATTAGTTCTGCCACTATTTGGTCTCTTAATTCTGCTCGGGTTGCTGATTTCTGCACGTGCACTTGCGGAAATAACTTACTATCCGAGCGATTTTGACGTGTCAAGTGGAGCATACTTCTCTGGAAGCGTTCCAGCTAGCCTTCTAGCCGTTGACTCAGATTATCTGACTGTAGGAAGTTCGCTGTCGGCAACGTCCGCTTCATCATATAATCCTTGGGCTTACGGGCGACTTGGGGGCACAACATACGTGTCCGGGACAACGGGAGACTTGGCCTCTGACGATAACGTGCATATGATCTACCGCAGCTATCCTAGTGTAACTATTGCTCAGGCTCTTTATGCTCATCAGGAAGCTACAACTATAGGAGGAAACCCATATTATACGCAGAGACCAGAGCCCGCGAATCTATCTGGGACAAATCTGTCTGTATCTATGGCTACGACGGGAAGGCATCTCTTAGGAAGATTCGTTTACCCGTTAACTGGATTGAGCTCGTTGCCTGCAAGCACTTGGACAGGGTTTTACAGAGCTTGGAGAGATTCAGACCCCAACATCGCTTATGATTCAGCTGGTGCTGGAAACAATGGTGACGGAACCTCAAGTATCACATGGACTCACGTTGTGGGCTCTGGATCCAACAGGTTTATGGTGATCGGTATATCCGTTAGAACCGTGACTGTCTTTGTTTCAAGCGTGGCCGTTGATGGGCAATCAGCAACATTCCTCAGAAGTGATGTACGTGGAACCGAAGTTAAGGGAGAAATCTGGTACCTTATCAACCCAAACATGGGTACTAAGACAGTTAACGTAACGCTTTCAGGCGTTTCTAAAGCAAGCGGAGGAAGTGTTTCTTACACTGGAGTTGAACAGACAAGCCCGATTGATAATCATGGCAGTGTATCCTATGGAGGCACGACCGCCTCAATATCGCTAACCACAACCACGAACAACGATTGGATCTTCTCCAACTTAGCCATCTGCGGAACAGCAACCATTAGTGCACACGGGAGCGGTCAAGTGCACCGTTATTACCAGGTTGGAACTGGAGGAGCTGGGTCAAGCCGAGCTGGAGCGGATGGAGATGACAAGCCCACAACGGCTCCGAGTTCTTACACCATGTCATGGAACATGAGTTTCTGGTCCGATGTGATTGCTCAGTCAGTAGCACTCAAGCCAGCGCCGCCCCCCGTCGGTCATGTTGACGTTGACATTGTGATTCTGCAGTCGGATGGAGCAATTCGCACAACCATAGCCACAAACTCCGCAAGTTCTGGAGACATTCCATCAACGCCTGAGACGCTTTCGGGAAGCTACGCGGCGTCAACATACACTGTTGTGAACCAGACCGACTATCTAGAAATCGATTATTATGCCGAGGTCACTGCAGCCACTTCTGGCCTGTCAGCTTACCTCAGAATAGACGACGTCGCCTTGCCCACAACGGATCAAACGAGGATAGCCAACGTTATGCTACCCAGCGAGCATACGGTGGAAGCGGAACTGACTGGCGCATCTAACGGTTATAATTGGACTCAGCTCTTGTGGACTTTGGACAGCTCATGGACGACCAGCTCCGTGACAGTCACAGTGCAGCTTTACAGTTGCACTCTTAGTAGGTATCCAATCAACGGCGATGGCTTTATCGCGTATACATCAAGCGCGACGCCGAACACTGATGAAACAAGAGAACAAGTGATTACGTCGAATTCTCAGCAGTTCCGCGATGCGGCAGGCAACTGGAAAGTCAGGGTCAGAGGCGTGAAGTCGGTCAACTCGCCATTTGACCTCAAAGTTGATTGGGCAGAGTTCAGGCCCACATATCACGGTGAATATGCGGCATCAACGGAGTTCGTGTTTTCGTCTCTGACCAACGACACAGCAACACGGCTTGAGTTCACAGTAGTAAGCGAATACGACGTTGGAGGCGTGTCAATCAGCATTCAAGTCTGGAATCACTCGTCCTCTGCCTACGTGAGCAGCGGTCAAGGCTTCTTGAGATACATATCATCCGGAGCAAATGAAACTAGGATGCTGACCATTGACACCAACCCGCGATTCTACGCATCAAACGGAACGGCAAAGATACGCATAACGAGCCTCTTATCCACTACAGTACCCTACCAACAAAAAACAAACCAAGTCAAACTTGACTACATTTCATCGACATCGCTTGACTGGCCCACGACTTTTCTCTATGTGTTGCCACTGCCCTTTGCAGCAGGATTCCTCTGGTTCATAATGTACAAACGCAGAAAGAACAACAAACGATCCATTAAGAATCCGCTAACTGCATTCTCAGAGCAGTTTGGTATGACGCACCAACAGATGATTGGACAAAAGATGCTGCTGGAAATTGATCCCGCGTCTGACTACAATATGGCGCTCTCAAGTTTTGTTTCTGAGGCTAAGAACAATGGTGAAACACTCTTCGTGGTGACGAACTGGAACAGTGTACTTCATTCAGTGTTTTCGTCTGCTGCCAATGTAAACTTCCTTCTGCTGACTTCGAAAACTCATTATCCTCAGCAAATAAGCGAGAGAGAAACTATTCTGCCAGCAAGTGATCTTTCAGTTTTACTCGACACCTGCGTTAAGATGCAACAGACTTATACTGGAAAAACCGTGAACCTGCTTCTAGACAACTTGTCCGACATCATCCTGAGATGCGACTTTGACAAAACCTACAAGTTCACGCGACTGCTTCTTGAGGCAATCTCGAATTCCAAAACAACAGCCCTATTCGTGTTCGTCCCAACAGCACACGATCAGGAAGTGTCCTCTTCCGTCAGAAGCCTGTTCCACACCCAATTGGCTTACACAAAAAACGGACCAAAAGCTGCGAATATATAGACTAGAACATCTTCTTCTATGTTCTATTACGCTGTGTGGTGTTTCAGCATTTATCACAAAAGACTCATTGTGGAAGAAAGATCATGCATGCCCTGATGATTTCCGGATTAGCTCACCCCACAGCCACTAGCCCTGCAAACCAGCAAAGAAGTAGTAGTCCAACAAACACGCGGCACAGACAACTACTTCTAAAAGAAACCAGTTCGGCATCATCGCAGATTCCAAGCGAAAACTAACAACTCCTGAAACACAAACCCACGTATCTCAACACAGAGTTGCATCATATTGACAATCGAACTCAGAAAACTAGAGGGGGGCTGAAGCCATTATGGCAAAGAAGGCGCTAAGCGATTGCCCCCTTCTTCTTTCTGGAATTTCATTTATGGCAGAGCCCCCGTCAACATACCCTAAACCCCATGGAGACCAAAGTGAAAGAACACCACAAACCGTGTTGAACCGCACCACAAACCATGCAGAACCGCACCACAAAGCGAAAGTAAACAGAACCAGAAACACCATACAAAACCAAGAACAACGCCCAAAACACAAACAGAAACCAATACTTTCACTCTGAAAAAATTTTTCTGCACTTATACTAACCCTAGCCACCAGAACCCAACTGCACCCACAAACTCAAATCACACAGAAACAACAAAAACAACGAAAAACACGAAAAAACAACAAAAAACAACCAAATTGACGAGCCAAAGAATAATGGTGGGCTTGGCACAATCTCCTTCCCCCAAAAACCAACACAGCCAAACAGCTGATACTTACTTAGGAGGTGATCCGGCCGCAGGTTCCCCTACGGCCACCTTGTTACGACTTTTCCCCTCTCGCGAACCTAGGATTCGACACAGCCACAAAAGACCACGCCTCATCCTAAACCCACTCGAGTGGAACGACGGGCGGTGTGTGCAAGGAGCAGGGACGTATTCACCGCGCGCTGATGACGCACGATTACTAGGGATTCCATTTTCACGAGGGCGGGTTTCAGCCCTCGATCCAAACTGAGGCCGGGTTTCGGGATTACCTTCCCCTCTCGAGGTCGGAACCCATTGTCCCAGCCATTGCAGCTCGCGTGTGGCCCGGGGGATTCGGGGCATACTGACCTGCCGTGGCCCACTCCTTCCTCCACCTTATCGGCGGCAGTCCCCTCAGAGTGCCCCTTGGAAAACTCCTCGGTAGCAACAGAGGGTGTGGGTCTCGATCGTTGCCTGACTTAACAGGACACCTCACGGCACGAACTGGCGACGGCCATGCACCTCCTCTCAGCTCGTCCAGCAAGACCTTCAATCTGGCTTTCATTCTGCTGTCGCCCCCGGT
>Ga0315314_1000512_pt1 | contig 42303 bp, 36 predicted proteins | sample TDP9_MG_FD_203631 | JGI IMG/M metagenome (GOLD analysis project Ga0315314, IMG submission 203631) | Freshwater sediment microbial communities from Lake Towuti, South Sulawesi, Indonesia - TDP9 | ecosystem: Environmental > Aquatic > Freshwater > Lake > Sediment | place: Indonesia: South Sulawesi... | reverse complement strand
ACCCAGCCTTAGACAGATTAGAGTTTGAAGGAAAGCATCCCTGGCAATTGCACACAACAATGAAGAGAAACCGAACTGGGCTCAGCCAAGAAGATCGCATTGAGCCTCGTTTTACTTCATCCTTCATTCCTGAGAAAAACAGCTATATCACGGATGAAGAAATTGCTAAACAATGGAACAGCATAGCCGAAAAATGGGTCGCAGGCTACACCGAACACGGAGACGTGAACAGAGAACACGTGATCGACCCGACAATACTAAAAATCCTCGGAAACGTCAAAAACAAACGAGTTTTGGACGCGGGATGCGGTGCTGGATACCTCTGCCGAAAATTAGCGAGAAAGGGAGCCAAAGTCGCGGGAATTGATCTCTCAAATAAGCTTATAGATATAGCAAAATTAGAGGAGAAAGAACAGCCTCTCGGAATTAGTTATTATGCTGGAAGTCTCAGCAACCTAGAAATGCTCCCCGCTTTAACATTCGACATAGTCGTCTCAAACATGGCTTTAATGGATACGCTAAACCTGAAGAAAGCTATGGAAGAGATAAGTCGAGTCCTCAAAGACCACGGACAACTCGTGTTCTCGATATCGCATCCGTGTTTCGCGAGCTCGCGCATGAGCGAGTGGGAAAGGCAGCCTTCAGACAGTGAAAGAAACGAAGACCGACTTTACAGAAAAATTGACCGTTACTTTGATCGAGGAAGAGTTGTATGGGCGATGAGCGGATTTTCTCCTGTAAGCACGTTCCACAGAACCCTCTCAGACTACATGAATCTGCTCTTAGCCAACAATTTTGTGATAACGCACTTTGAAGAACCAGTTCCAGATAATCGGGCTATGGAGGAGCACCCTAGAGACTTCGCCAACGACTACGATAGAATCCCTTTGTTTCTAATAATCAGTGCAAAAAAGTTGCCTTCACATTTTTTGATTCTATAACCTCTGCCCGTACCTTCCAGTTAATGGCACGAAGGCAACTCCACCCAAATTCTCTTCCAAAATCTGACCGTCCCTCTTCCTAACACGCACAAGGGTCTGATAGAGATACATGCCCCCAACCGGAATCACCAGAACTCCGCCATTTTTCAGTTGCTCCACCAAAGGCTTAGGAATGTCAGGAGCTGCCGCGGTAACCAGAACACGGTCGTAGGGCGCCTTCTCTGGATATCCTAGGGAGCCGTCTCCACAAACCACCGTGACACGGTCGCCGTATCCAGCCTTCTCGATGTTTTTCTTTGCAAGTTCGGCTAGTTGAGAGACGATTTCCACTGTGTAGACGTGACCCCACTCCTCTCTGGGTGTCTCTGTTGGGGCGACTATCTCTGCTATGGTGGCGGCGTGCCAACCCGAGCCAGCTCCAATCTCTAACACCTTGTGCCCTTTTTCTAATTCTAAGACTTCGTCCATTATTGAAACCATGTTTCGCCCGACTGATCTTGAGGGGTCAGTCGTGAGGCGCAGAAATCGTCTGTCCCCATCCGATTGGAAGAGGTGAGTCCACAGCCGCATAAGACCTCATGTGTTCGGGAAGAAAAGCGTCCCTAGAAACCACTCGCATTGCCCTAATCACACTTGGCGAACGAAGAATACCCTCTCTTATTAATCTCTCAACTAGTTCATCCCACTCCCTTTTCTCCATGTTTAAGCCTCAAACAAATAGTGGAAAATCTATGCCTTAAGACTTTGTGAATTTTTTGTGTGTGTGGGTTGGTGGGGTTGTTTGTGTTTTGGTTTTTGTTTGGTTGGGGGTTGTTGTTTTGGGTTGTGTTTGGTTTGGGTTTGAGGTGATTTATTATGCAGTTATAGGTGATTTAATGGGCAATTCAACATTGTGAGTGGGCAAAGGCTGGGCACTAACAACGTTCCTAAGAGAAGCATGGGGAAGCACAAAAGAAGAAATTTAAGACAGTTTTGTAGACTGGCTGGAACCTTTGGAACTGGTTCCAGTAGCAACTGGACAATAGTGTATTCAATGGGGGTTTGAATTTGGACCTCTTTGTTTATATACTATTTATAAGCAAAAAGAGGGTTGTCTACAAGAAATAGGAAATGGCAGTTTTATGCAAAATGATGACGCCGAAATCCTGAAAGCAAAGAAAACAATTTCTCCGCTTTTCGTCGATAATTATAATCGCCCAAAGAGAGCGCTTATTATGTAACGCAACTCCAAACGCTTCTCGAGAATAAGCATTTCCCATGGATTGTATACCAAGCAGCCGGGTTCATTGGCGCACTAGAATTGATTTTCGACAAGGACAAAGAGCGAAGACCGTTCTATACCCTCCTTTGCTTAGGAGGATTTGTCGCATTTTTGGACGACCTGCCAGATTTTGTTTCATTTCTCGAAAGCTCACAATTATAAATGGAGAACCAAGGTGCTCTGTCATGCCATACACCGATGATGAATTAAACTACATTTATGACAAAACCAACGGATGTTGCTGGCATTGTGGAAAGAAATTGGCTTGGAGAAATTATGGCATGTTTGGTGAGAAAGGGGCATGGGAAGTGGATCACAGTAATCCGCTTTCAAGGGGAGGAACAGATTATTTGAGAAATCTTGTTCCCTCATGTATTGAATGTAACCGAAGCAAGGGTGATCTGAAAAGCAAAGAATTTTGAATAAGATTCTTTATGGGCGTTTCCATACCAACAGAAATGACTACAAGAGACGTTCTGCAGGAAGAGTTGAGAATGAATTTCTAATAGGCTGCTCGGAAGAGGCCCCGTGGGGTCATAGCGCCGACTTCTTTCATGAGCTCTTGAAGGTTAGCCCACATATGTGTTAAAGCTTTAAGAGCCGTATTATTAAGATGAGTACAGTGACTAGGCATGTCTCCACTGAGCAAAGAGAGCGCTAAAGAAAAACTGGCTGAACTTGTTAGCCGGTTCGAACAAGTGCTCAGAGACGGAAAGGAGGCCACATTTAGTGAGGCCGATGTTAGTTCCAAATTCATCTTGCCCTTGCTGGACATTTTAGGTTGGAACATCAAAGACATAGATGAAGTCAAAGAACAGAGAAGGACACTATCTGGACCGGTTGATTATACATTAGCAGTCAATCGGAAGCCGCGCCTCGTTGTGGAGCTCAAGAAGTTCACCGAAGATCTCGATGGCTATAGAGATGTCCGCGGACGAAGGGAGACCTTCCCTGAACAGGCAACACGATATGCTTGGCACTTGAAAGTTGAATGGGTTGTTCTGACGAACTTTAAGGAGGTCCGACTCTACAATTCCTACATGAAGAATCCCGCTGAGGGACTCAGACTCCAAATTCGCTATAATCATTTCATCAGTAATCTTGACAAGCTTTGGATACTCTCTCGACAGAGCGTAGAATCAGGTGAACTCGATAAAATCGAAAGAAAAGCCGAACGAAAAGACATCGACACGGCTGTTTTGGAAGATCTGTTAGAAATACGTCGCCTCTTCAGTGAAAATATTCGGTCGAACACCCCCTCGCTTAGCTTGGACCTGGTTAGGGAAAACGTTCAAAGAATTATGGACCGTTTGATAGTAATCAGAGTGGCAGAGGATAGAGGGTTGATTGGGTTCGAAAGCCTGCAAAGAGAGCTTGACTCTTGGAGGAATAGAGGTCTACCAACACCCTTTATGAGAAGCCTTAAGAGCATTTTCAGGGACTTTGATGACATCTACAACTCCAAGCTGTTCGAGCCTCACGCTTGCGAAGACCTATCAATTGACAACCATGTCTTGGAAACGGTTATCGCCATTCTTAGTCAATATAACTTTGACCTCATCAGCGCTGATGTTCTAGGCGCTATATACGAGGATTACTTAGGTCATGTACTCGAGGAAACAACCACTGTTGGGGTTCAGATTACTGAAAGCCGCGAAGCTCGAAAGAAACAAGGCATTTACTATACGCCAACCCACCTTGTGGAATATGTGGTTCGCGATACACTGGGAGAGCTGCTAAAGAGGTGCAAATCACCAGAAGAGGTTTCAAAAATCAAGGTTCTTGACCCTGCATGCGGATCGGGCAGCTTCTTGATTAAGGCATTTGACATCATCAAGGAATGGTACGACAATTACAATAAGGGGTTAAATGCGAAGGGCAATAGCTTAGATGTTCACTTTCAAGTCATAACAGATATTCACCGCAAAATATTGGCTGAAAATCTCTTTGGGGTAGATATAGACCCTCAAGCAGCCGAAATTGCTTCAGTGAACCTCATGCTAAAGGCACTTAAACGCGGTGAGAAGCTCCCGCAGATCCTGGGGCCGAACATCAAAGTCGGGAATTCTCTGGTCGACGGCAACGAAAAAGATTTTGCCTCATTATCCGAGGAGACAAGAAAAGGCCTAAAATCCTTTAGTTGGGAGGATGAATTTCCAGAGGTCTTTGCAAATGGTGGCTTCGATGTAGTTATTGGCAACCCACCATACTACAAGGTGAGGAAGACCAATCCGATACGCATTTCTCAGAGCTTCAACGCCGTAAAGACTGGACCGGTAAACGCTGCGATGATGTTCATAGAGCGTTCAACCAGATTAACGAAGGCAGATGGATTCATAGGGCTAGTTCTTCCTAAGATGTTGACCTATACGAAAGGCTGGACAGGTTCCAGAAGAAAAGTATTCGGCACTAGAGTAAGAAGCGCTATTGACTGTCAAGAGGCATTCGAAGGCGTCCTCCTGGAACAAATTCTGCTTACTCTTGAGAAGAATGGTGCGGATAAATCTCACATTTATCGCATAGGAGAGGCTAAAGGGCCTACCATCATAATTTCGTCCACACAGATCTCGCAGAATCTTGCACAACAAGAGGACTTCCTTTTTCTAGAACCCTCAGAGGTCTCCTATAGACTACGAGAGAAGATGCTCAGGGAAACCGTTCAGCTCGGAAAAATATGCAACATAATCCTCGGAGAAGGCATACAGAGCTATACCTGTTGGCATGAAACGCCGCTCCCAGGCGATTTGAGGATTTTACGAGGTGACGATGTTCAGATGTGGCACATTCGTGGCTCCCTATATTTTTCACCCGACGCTTCTGAAATCCAGAATTTCAAAGACAACATAGCCCAGCTCAGTATTCCGCATATAGTGGCCCAACGGATTGTAGCCCACATTAGATATCCCGAACCGCACATAATTTTGATGGCAGCCTACGATACGAGCGGCGCTTTCGCATTTAACACAGTGGTTCACATTCTCGTGACTGACCCAAGTTATGATTATCGATACATTCTAGGTTTACTGAACAGCAAACTCTTCTCCTATTACGGATACAAGTTTATCTATAACAATGCGATACGTTCAATGGACTTCTATGAGGACTATGCCGGAAGATTACCAGTAAAACAACTCTCTATGAGCGATGCAAAAGAAATTATCAACATTGTGGATTCCATAATCGCGCATTTTCACAAGCCTGGTCGTAAGGCTCCAGAATATCGGAGGTATCTCACTGAAAGGATTGCAGGTTATCGTGAGTTCAATGAATACTACCGCCAACTGGATCCAAGTGAGCGCGATCCGAAGGACACAATAACCGAGGGCGTAATCAAGAATATCTCTGTTGTCGAAGAGGGTGAATGGCTATCCTTTAGAGTGAATTACATTGATCAAGAAAACCACCGGATGATAACTGGTTATGAAGTCTTGAGATGCAGGTTTCAAGACCGTTTTGTTCGCACCTTCCTTCAAAATGAGATTAATGCAAGAGGTTCAAGTAACCGTGGAAGACGGCTTCTCGATAAGATACTGATGACCAAGATCCCTGCGTTTGACAAAACAAGGATCCAAGATGAGCAACTCATTAGGGAGCAAATGGACGGTTACCTAAAGGATTGCGCTGTCCACCAAGCATGGGAAAACGAGTACGCGACATTGGACGAAAAATGGAACAGAAAGGTTTACGAATTATATGGACTAAGTAATGAAGAAATAAAACATGTTGAAGAAAATTCCCGACGAAGTGGGTGGCACGTAGATTAAGGTCTGACGCGCTGAAGTCTTCCATGCACTTTTTCGGTGACTAGGCTCAGTGATTTGGCGTAGTCCATGAAAGCTTGGCGTAAGACTTCACTCTCATCCATGCTCAGACTTACAATAGTCTATTCTTTTTCTTTGTAGTAGCTTAGTCCTGCTGTTGCGCCTGTTGTTATGGCGAACCATATGATAGTCGCAGATTCAATGACTCTTGAGAAAACGTGTAATAACAAATAACAGTAACATCTAAATACATAACAGATTTAGCAAAAGTTTGCGGAGATAAAAAAAATAGTTTATTTGACTGTTACTGACTTGGCTAAGTTTCTGGGCATGTCCGGGTCACAGTCTCTCTCAACCGCCATGTAATAGGCAAAGAGTTGCAGTGGAATCACGTAGGGGATTGGCGAAAGAACCTCTGGAAACCCCTTCGGAACCTCAATATACTCGTCAACAACTCTCTTAGTCTCTTCGTCTCCCTCTTCGATAATCGCGATGACAGAGGCTCCACGAGCCTTCATCTCCATAATATTTCCCATAATGGTTCTGCGTGTCTCGTCTCTGGGACAAATGAAGACCACTGGAAATCCAGGCTCAATGAGACTGATAGGTCCATGTTTGCTCTCTCCGGCTGGGTACGCGATAGAGGGAACATAAGCTATCTCTAACAATTTTAGTCTGCCTTCTAGCGCAGTAGCTGAACTTATTCCTCGTCCCAAGAAGAAGAAGCACTGTTTATCCTTGTATTTTTTGGCGAGCAGTTTTATTTTTTCCTCCTGAGTTTTCAGAATCGTCTCAACAACGTCTGGAATCTGTTGCAGTTTCTCCTCTAGGTCTTCAATCTCTGTGTGGGAGATTTTGCCTCTCCTTTTGGCGACGTTTAGAGCTAGTTGTGAGAGGACCGAAAGTTGAGCGGTGAAGGTTTTTGTGGCTGCAACTCCGATCTCTGGACCCGACTGCTGACAAACGTAGACCCTTGACACCCGTGTCAGCGTAGATCCAACAACGTTGGTTAGTCCGAGGATTGTGGCGGCTCGTTGCCTTGCACAATCAACAGCTGCCAAAGTGTCTGCTGTTTCTCCAGATTGACTGACTGCAAGGATGGTGCTGTCTATGTTCACGGCTTTTCCGTGTTGTTCCGCAAACTCGGAAGCGATGACTGGGTGCGTAGCCAACAACGCGACTTTCGAGAACATGTAAGAGGCTGCAAGACAAGCGTGATACGAGGTTCCAGCAGCGACTAAGTAAACTTCTGTGGCACGTTCAAGAAAAGTTGCCATCAAGTCTAGGAATTGCTCCTGTAATCTGAGAGTGTTTCTTAAACAGAGTGGTTGCTCATGAATCTCCTTTAGCATGAAGTGAGGATGCCCCTGTTTCTCAGCCATTTCTGGCGTCCAATCGATAACCTCGGGTTTTCTCAAAACTTGGTTCCAGTCGCTGATTTTTCTGATTTCATATCCACTATCGCTTAGAATAACGAGTTCTCCGTCCTCAATTATTATTGCCTTGTTTGTTAATGGGAGGAAGGCGGGAATGTCTGAGGCACAGTAAACTCCGTTTTCCGCAACCCCAGCCACTAGAGGGCTTTCCTTTCGGGCGCACACGATCTTGTTTGGCTCTTTTGCAGAGATTACGGCGAGGGCGTAGGAGCCGTCCAGTCGCTTCGTAGCCTCACGAACCGCTTCTGCGAGAGCAAGACCATCTTTTAACTTTTCTTCAATCAAGTGAGGGATAACTTCGGTGTCGGTTTTTGAACGAAACACGTGACCCAGTTCTTCAAGTTCCCTTTTGATTTCGGCGAAGTTTTCGATGATGCCGTTGTGAACGACTGCGATTTGCTCGTGACAATCTGTGTGAGGATGCGCGTTAACGTGGGAAGGTGCTCCATGGGTAGCCCATCTCGTGTGACCCAGTGCTATTCGTCCAGGAAGGTTGTCTAAGTTGTGCACCGCGTGAACATCGTCAATTTTTCCTTGGTCTTTCTTGATGAATAGCCTATCGTCATGGATTGTCGCTTCCCCAACCGAGTCGTAGCCTCGATACTCAAGCCTTTTTAGGGCGGCGTGAACAATAGGCGCGGCAACACTGTTCTTGAGAATGCACCCAAATATTCCACACATCACTGATGCCTCACAAATCTGTGGCTGAACCAATCCTCCTACGTGCAAGTTTAATTAGAGAAAACCAGTGTCTATAAGGTTTTTTAGGAAAAAATTCGCAGTTTGAATAACGATTTTTTAGGGGCTTCTTGGACATTTTCGGGTTTTTCTGATAAACCATTAAAAAAATGTTTATAAAGGAAACGTCCTTACCTTCTGAGACATGAAGAAAAAGATGTTGCTCAGTGGCGAGAAAAGGGAATACGAGGTTAAGGATGTTGCTGTTTTTGAGGAGCCTGAAAGGCTTAAGAGTGTTTTGGGTGGGCTTAGTTGGAGGATTCTGAGCCTTCTGAGCGAGAAAGACATGTACCCTATAGAGATTGCGAAGAAACTCAGGGTGCATGAGCAGAAGGTCTACTATCACATCAGGAAGTTGGCTCAGGCTGGCGTGATTAAAGTTGTTAGGGAAGAGGAAAAGAAGGGAGCCATCGCAAGATACTACAGAGTCTCTTATCCAGCCTTCGCGGTTGAACTCCCATTTGGATACCAAAAAATCAGAACCATCACGGCGCCCACAGTTGATGATAAACTGAAACAGTTCCTCAGTCCTCTCTTGAAGGAAGACGGAAGTTTTGATGGAAAGGTTGTGGTTGGGAGTCCAGACCCTCATGGACCCTTCAAGACAAGCGCAAGAGACGGACACTACGCTTCATACTTGACGTTTTTCCTCGGTCAACTCGCCACTCTACCAGAAGATTTCGCCATCAAACTGGATGTTGATTTGAAGGTTGAGAAGGAGGAGAAAAACAATCTAGTTTTGGTTGGTGGTCCTGGAACCAATTTGATTACTCAGGAGATTAACGAGTTTTTGCCTATTCGATTTAACATGATGCCTTCCGAACTCGGTTTCCTCTTTGGTGGGTTGGTCTCTGAAAAGACTGGGAACGTTTACACTAGTGATACCATAGGCTTGATAGCGAAGATACCGAATCCCTGGGACGATGAAAAGCGCATAATTGTTCTTGCTGGTAACAAGGCTGTTGGAACTAAGGCTTGTGTTATAGCCCTAACGAAATTCTGGAAAGAAACCCTAAAGAACTTCAACGAAAACGAGAAGTTTGCGACAGTCATTCAAGGATTCGACTTAGACGGAGACGGAAAGGTAGACTCTGTCGAAGTTCTGGAATAGAGTTATCAGCCCTTAAAAATGGATAACCATGAAAATATCCGAAATCATCTGGGCATACGGTCACAACAATATTCTTTCCACGCACAAAACCACTTTTGAGGTCACGAAAGAAGCCACTCTCACAAGACGTGGCGATTGTATAATCGCCGTAAAAGCAACGAAAAGTGCAGCAGATGTTCATCCAAAGTTTAAGGAGACCGCTAAGAGCGAAAATGCCCAACTGACAATAACCATAGAAGCGAATGGCGTGAAGGAAACCGTTAAGGCGTATGGAAGTTCTCTGTTAACGTTCACCAGCCCCACAGACTTCGTGATCAGAAAGAGCGATTACGTTTGCGGTCGAACAGTGGCGATAGGAGCAGATAAGGCAGCGTGCGATCTTTCAAGAGAACTTGTTGAAAAGCTAAGGAACCCGTATCAAAAAGTCAAGATCACGTTAGCAATCGAAAGTTACTGAATTTCAGCGTCCACCACAACTTGCCATTCGTAAGGGGCGGTCTCTCTAACCCTTCTCGTAAGCAGGACCCTCTTAACGCTTCGATTAGTCTGTTTCACGGCTTCGATTAATCGAACCTTTGAGGTTTCCAGCGCCTCTTGAACGTTTGTGAAGGCGTAATAGTGAATGATGCCACCTTTAGGCTTGATAGCCTCACATGCCGCATCAATATATTCTATCGCCTTTTCAGGCAAATTCATGATGACTCGATCTGCAACACCAACCAACTGTTCTTTGATGACCTTTTTGGTGTCGCCGAGAATTGGCTTAACCTTTTCACCCACACGATTCGCTTCAATATTTTTTTCTAGAAACCTCATGGCTTCTGGGTTTACGTCAATAGCATAAACCTTTACTTTGTCGTGTCTTTTGGCGATTAAGATGGAGAAGGGTCCGACTCCTGCGAACATGTCTACGACTGTTTCGCCTTCTTTAATCTGAGACGCAACTCTGTCATGCTCGTGAGACAATCGAGGTGAGAAGTAGGCTTTCTTAAGGTCCACATGGTAGACGCAACCATGCTCCCTATGAACTGTCTCGGTTTTGCCAGTTCCAGCTATAACCTCAAACTCTCTAACACGAAAGACACCTTCGACCGCGCCAGATTTCGCTAAGACTGTGTGCACCTGCTTATGCACTCTTAATATGGCTTCGCCAAGAATGGTTTTATATGGCTCAAGTTCTGGCGGAACCTCAATTACAGCGATATCTCCGACAAAGTCAATTGCGTGGGGAAGACTTGCCAAGAGATGAGGAGCCAACTTATCCTCGAGAACATCTACGAGTTTCAGTGGACGTTTGATTCTCATAGGAAACTCGCAGACAGAAATTTCAAACTTGGGAAAATTTTTCCTAAATTTTTTGATATCCTTCGTTAGGGGTTCACTGATTAAAGGAATGTGTAAATGATCTTTTATTTGTTGGACTTTTAACTCCTTGTTGAGAAGGTTAAGTTCCCTGACAAGAATTATGGCTTTCTCACCGTATTTTTTTGGAACCTTTAAGTAAGGTGCTTTCATCGCTCTTGAACCCACAAGATCAGAGGATAATGAGGAATGTGATCTTCCATAGGTTGAAGTCTTAAGATGTGGTTGAAGGTGATTGTGTCTCCAGTTGGGTGGGATTTACGAAGCCAAAGTATCTTCTGACATTGTATTGGAGAAGATATACGGTGATGATGACGCCTATTACAAGATTCGTAACAGCCAAACTCACCACAACAACGGATAATAGTGGAGAGTGAGACCATTTCTCAAACGCAAACAGAAGGTTAACCGAATCCAGTATGCCCAACACCGCAAGATAGAACGCAGGTATCCACCCCCACTTCTTACCCAGAAACAAACAGACGCCAATCAGAACTTGAATAAAACCACTGAGCAACAAGACGCAGATCAACCCTATCCCAATCAGTGGTTTTGAAAAGACTATTTCGACGAATACAGAATACGAAAAGAGCAAGGGAGCTAGGCAAGTGGCTAAAATCCCGAAAATGATGTAGAGAAAAGAGATGACAACGACGCCAAAGGGTCTCTCTAAACGCAAATTCTGGGCGGATAAGGCTTCTCGCCACCTCCTGTTAATCTCAGCAGCGGCAACAGCAACAAACCCGACTATAATCAGTTCAGCAAAAGCCCAAGTTCTACCCAGAGGAAAAGCAAGCAGCATATCCGCAAAGGAAACCTCAAAACGACTACACGTGAGCAGTGCGCCTGAGATTAATCCAAGCCAGCCTCCGATGACGCTTCCTAAGATTATGGATATTATGGTGCTTGCCAGTTTATTCAGCAAGTTTCCGTCGCACGTGAAATAGAGAATAATAAACAGAATCACGGGACTGATGATGAATGTTATGTAGTTGATAATTAGAGAGAAGACACCTATCTCGGTGGGAGTAAATCCAATGCCGTGCAAATACACGCTAATATAGGGCAAAAAAGCCCTGTGAACACCACTTAAAAAGCCAAACAAAAACATGATCCACATAATCTTGGACTCAATAATCTTTAAACCAGGCGCTTGTTCAGACATCATGTGCCACCTTGACCTTCACAAGGTTTAGCGTTTGACAGCCTTATAGAATTTGTGTGGCGGGCCCGGCGGGAATTGAACCCACGACCTTCCCGAAACAGTTGAAAATTCTATTGTTTTTACGGGTGTCTCTGCATGAAAGTGCTTAAGAGCCTCAACCTAGCCTCCTGTGACTAGTCCGCCGCTCTCCCTTGCTGAGCTACGGGCCCTACCATCCAGATTTGAGTTCACTTTTATAAGTTTAGCCTTCCAGAAAGAGTTCACAAACGCGAGAACCGTTTAAGTTTCGTAGCGAGAAATCGATGACAACTTCTTTCTAATTCGTTGGTTGGGATGTACACGACGTATCGAGGTTTTTTAGAATACGATTTCTTATACTGTTTCGCTGTATAGGTTGTAGCTTCGATTCCTAGGGTAGTTAAGATTTCAGTAAGTTGATCCCTAAAAGCGTCATCAGCCGTTTTAATTAGCACCCCGAAATGTTTGGTTTTTCTTCGGTTGTAATACACATGTCCATCGCTGTCGATCAAACCACTGACGAAACCAAACTTGAACGCCGTTGTCCACTTCTCTGGGTTTGTCAAGATTTTCAATTTCCGTCGACTGTCTTCCTGCTTAACGCACATTACGTGCCTTAATAGAAACTCTATAAATTCTTTCGAGTAGACTTTGAATGTCAGACTGCTTCTCTCTACGTATCTTGTTGTTCTTTTCCCAGCTTTCTTGAAGACGCTTGACAGATGATCAGCTATATCTTTGTCTCTTTCCGCATCTAATGCGAATTTCGTGAGATATCTTCCTTGTTTTCTCTTAACAATAAGAGTTCCATCACCAACGAACATGCCCACAAGATATCCTTGCTCCTTCTCGGAAAGAGCACTTAGGTTAATGTGTGTCATCTTTTGGCAATACTCTTTGACATGATAGTAAACCGTTGTTTTTGGAACACAAAGCTGTGCTGAGATACGCTTTAGGGATAGACCTTTTTTAGCCAATACTCGAATATCCTCAATCTCTTGAGAAGATAGCCGTTCATAGGAACACTCTGACATATTGCATTTCCTTTTCGGCTCCTTTTCCATTGTTCTCCTTCTCTTAGGCATGTTTTGTTTCTATAACGTTTGTTTACTGCCCTTTTGTAAATAAACGTTTGGTCAACATGACAAATGGAGATGGATTACCATGCTTGACTAAATATTCATCGGGGGAAGATATCTTTCTCAAGTTACATATTCTTTGCAGACTATAACTCTACTTTTGTAGGTTCAAGTGTCTCAGATTTAACCTCTCCGAGGCTTCTCTCCAAAACAAGTATGAAAATCGGGTTAAGAGCCTCAGCCCAGTTTCATGCGACTGGTCCGCCGCTCTTCCTTGCTGAGCTACGGGCCCAATTTTAGCGTTTAATTTGTATAGGTGGCTACGCTAATATCTTTCGTTGCACATATGACTTAAATCATTTATGTGAGGCTAAGCAAGTGAGTGAGCTTGTGTTTGTGGGCTTAGGATTATTTGATGAATTGGATGTTTCTCTTCGTGGTCTCGAAGAAATTAAAGAAGCAGACACGGTTTTTGCAGAGTTTTACACAAGCTTGATGGCTGGGCTATCACTTAGAAGGCTTGAAAAACTAATAGGAAAAGAGGTTTCAGTCGTTTCAAGGCATCATTTAGAAGAAGAGAATGGACAGATGATTCTGCGAAAGGCAGAAGAGGGAAAAACGGTTTTGCTGGTTCCAGGCGACCCATTAATCGCAACAACCCATGTGGATTTGCGGATCAGAGCCGAAAGGTTGGGAATAAAGACTCGTGTCATACATGGAGCTTCCATTATTTCTGCAGCCATCGGCTTATCGGGTCTACAAAACTATAAGTTTGGAAGAAGCGTGACCGTGCCCTTTCCACAGAAAGGCTTCGTCTCAGAGACTCCGTACCAAGTGATTAAGGAAAACAAGAAAACAGGACTTCATACCCTCTGCTTCCTAGACGTTAAAGTCGAAGAAGGAAAGTACATGACTGTCAAAGACGGGCTGCAAGCACTCTTGGCTGTGGAAAAACAGAAAAGAAACAGAGTAGTTACTCCGAGCACCTTGGTTATAGGTATCGCAAGAGCAGGCTCTAAAGACTCGGTTGTCAGAGCCGACTACGTTAGGGAAATAGTTAACTACGATTTTGGAAAGCCTCCTCACACAATTGTTTTTCCTGGAAAACTTCATTTCATGGAGGCTGAGGCACTGATTACTCTAGCCAGAGCTCCTGAAAGCATAAGGAGAATGATTGCGTGACGCTAGAGAGTCTAGTTTCCAAATATATCGCGGTCACTGAAAGCGTTTTCACAGAAATAACAGTCTCTGATTGCGTATCAAGCATTGATAAAGAAAAGATTGAGGGTGTTATTGACCAAGCGAAACGTTATTTAGAAGACGCTAAATACTACCAGAAGAAAAACAGGTTGGAGACCAGTTTGGCAACTGTCTCCTATTGCGAAGGCTTGCTAGACGCTCTACGAATGTTAGGGGTGGCGAAATTCTCATGGCCAGCAAGAAAATGAAGAAGAAAACCATTGTCTTAGCCTCCGGAACCTTCGACCTACTTCACCTTGGGCATGTCAGGTTCTTAGAGGAAGCAAAAAAGGCTGGTGGAGAGAACGCTAAACTCATAGTCATAGTGGCACGAGACAGCACAGTGGAGAAAAGGAAGGGAACAAAGCCGATAATGCCCGAAGACCAGCGAAGAGCACTCGTAGAATCTTTGAAGATTGTGGATGAAGCGATACTGGGCTACGAAGGCTTTAACATAGAGATGACAATAGAGAAGATCAAGCCCAGCATCATTGCAGTCGGACACGACCAAAGTGGCATAGAAAAGGCTGTGCGAGATCTAGTTGATGAAAAAGGCATGTGCATTCAGATTGTGAGAATTGGAAGATTTGGAAAAGAGGAGCTGAACAGTTCGTCAAAGATTTTGAGCAAAATTGTTGAGCGTTATAGGAGATGATGGGAATGGAGAACATAAGTGAGTTGATTAACAGACTGCCAAGGGTCAAGCTTGCGAATCTGCCAACCCCCCTCGAAGAGATGCCACGCCTCTCCAAATTATTGGGTGGTCCAAGACTATGGATTAAACGAGACGACCTCACAGGGCTATGTTTTGGAGGAAACAAGGTGAGAAAACTAGAGTTTGAGATGGCTGAGGCAAAAAAGAGAGGAGCCGATGTAGTGATCTCGGGTGGAGCTCCTCAATCAAATCACGCCCGCACCGTGGCAACCGCTGCAAGGAAGTTGGGAATGAAGACTGTTCTTGTATTGCGGGGAGAAGAGCCAAAAGAGTACAATGGAAATCTTCTTCTCGACCGAATTTTTGGAGTAGACATCAGGTTTGTTCGCGCGGAATGGCATGAGACGGGAACGATAACAAAGAAAGTCTTTGAAGAGTTGCAGGGAGAAGGACACACCCCATACATCATATACTTTTCTTCACCATCGGGTTCAGTAGGATACGTCAACGCCTTTCTAGAGCTAACTGCACAAGCAAGAAGAATGAAACTCAAAATTGATCACATTCTTCATGCAGCGGGCTCCGGCGGGACTCAAGCTGGTTTGATTGTTGGAAAAAAGGCGCTGAAAGCTGGAATAGATGTGATTGGTATAAGTGTAGAGCCTGATGGAGATTGGTTGCTTAACACAACCATAGAAATAGCTAATGGATGTGCCAAACTTTTGAGCTTAGACTTTTCCGTCACTTCAGAAGACGTTAAACTCCTCTACGATTATGCTGGGCAGGGTCATGGAGTGCTAACCAAAGAGGTGATAGACACCATTAAATTTGTTGCTGAAACTGAAGGGATACTGCTAGACCCCGTGTACACGGGCAAGGCAATGGCGGGATTGATAGACTTGGTGAAGCAAGGTCGTTTTGGAAATCGGGAAAATGTGGTGTTCCTTCACACTGGTGGTCTCCCAGCCATATTCGCATACAATGAGTTTAAGGTAAAGTAAGGATTTCAACCTTCACTTTGTTTCCGTCTTTCAGTTTTAGCTGGTTGCGGAGGAATGTTGGAGCGATAACCTCTATGACAGATGAGTTGTAGTGACTTCGCAAAGCGGATAAGACTGCTCCCTTCACCTTGTTATTGATCACGGCGGGATAGCACTTCACAGAGCCAAAAGTCCTTGATTCGTTCGTGAAGCCTTGAATCTCTATTGCCGGATACACTTCAAGTTCAGCTCGTGTTTTCATGTCGTATTCGGTGGCGAGTTTTAGATTAAGGGTTCCCGGATATGGATCAAATCCGAGTTTCTCAATGAACTGCTTGCGGTATCCATCCTTCGTCACGTAGTAGGCGCCCTCACCGAGTCCACTGAATAGTATGCCTTCTATGGTGATGGAGGGCGGATATTTCGCTTCCAGAATCATCTGTAGCCCAGAATATAGTTTCTTTAGCTGGGCAACTCCTGTATCAGTGATTTTAACGAGGCAACCCTCGCGGGTTATCTCTCTTTTAATCCAGTCTTTCTCCTCAAGTTCGATGAGATGCCTAGAAGCTGTCTGTTGGGAAATCCCAGTTTTTGCGGCTAAATACTCTGTGGAGACTTTTATTGTTCGTCTGGTCGCACCCATCTCCGCCAACTTGTAGAGCGTAAAGAAACGCTTCAAAGACTGCACATCAAGATTGGTAGAGTTCATTTGGAGCGCCTTATCAAGAGAAATTAGCGATTTCGTATATAAGTAGTCTCTAACTGCGCATCAATGTTATTCCCAGACGAGTGGCAAACGACCCCCGAAGGGAAATCCTTTCGGAAACAGTACATCGCAAAGCCTCATGACCCTCTTGCTCTTCACAGATAACGCACCTTCCCGCAACAAGTCATGTACACTTTTGTAGCCTGTTACTAGGGGATTAAGAGAGGCAAGGGGTATGTTAAGTTGATATTTCCCAGCAGTAATGTCTGTGTTAATTGTGACCTCGCCCTCAGTTATTTCAAGTTGAACAGCGCCTTCTTCGCTTATGATGTTTAATGTTGATGTTAGGTTGTGGAGTTCGGAGTGAGCCAACCTCCTATCAAACTCTTTCTTCATCTTCTTGAGAAGCGAAACCAAATTGAGAACTCGAATCATGCCAGCGCCACTTCGAGTGATTCTTTGCTCACCATTTTTCCAGAAAGCGAAACTTGAGAAAGGGCGATCTGGAGGGACAACACAGAAGAATTCCTTGATTTTTCTTTCTCTGCCTATCTGAATTACACGGTTAAAAACTGCTTCACAGGCAAGGTCATTCTGTGCACCTATTTCCGCGACGTTTTCTGAAGGATTCTGAGGAGTAAACGCAAAATATCCTATGACTTCTCCTTTCTGATCAACAAGAGTTTCAAAGTCCACGCGAGGGCCTCTGGGTTTCCATTCGTAAAGTTCTGAGGAACGAATTTCAGCGCATGTCCTTGTGGCAGTGTTGTTGTGGTAGATTGTTGTGACTTCTTTAAGGCAATGTTCATTAAAGGGTTCTATTGTGTACGGTGCTGTTTCGACTTGTTTGCATCGTTCTGGGTTTATGACTAAACGTGGAAACGGCATAGCAGGTGAATAACCGTATTTTGGATATAACCAAGGCTCGCCCCACAGAAGAGTCAAGTCAAAATTTTGTCTCTTCATGTAGCCGATGGCGTCTCTCATAACTGCTGAGCAGTATCCTTCTCCTTGATGTTCAGGGTGAGTGGCAACCGGGGCAACAATGGCTCCATTAACAATAGCGGTTCCTATCCGTATTGGACGTCGAATAATCAGCATCATGCTGACAATCTTGCCTTCCACTTCGGTAACGCGCAAGTCGCCCTTGTGAAAGTTCGGGTCCTCAGTGGTTGTTACTTTGACTATGCGACGCTCTAAGCCAGTGCCATCACCTTTTTGAAACGCATGGTGCACCATCTCACCTACTTCTTTGTACTCTTTGGGCTTAGATGCTCTCACGTTCATGCCGCATTCACCGATCTTTGCTTAAACTCAATAGTTTGATGAACCACTTAACGGCTACGAACGCTATGATGGCAAATATGGTGCCTGCCACAAACACGTATAATGGAATATAGGCATGATCTATTGGAAGTTCGTGTGGTGGTCCACCATACAATGTGACTATATGGTGGACAACTAAGCCTGCGGGAATGCTCAGAGCTAAGATTATTAGGAAGGGAAGAACCTTCTTTAGAAACGCTACTACTCCTTTTTCAGTTTTTTCAGGTGCGAAAATTAACGCCCGCCTAACGGGAGCATAGTATTTTATGTCGCGTCTTTTTCGGCTGAACTTAACTGACTCCACTTTGATAAGTTCTGCTTCTAAAAGTGCATCTATGCTATATTTAACAGTGGTCAGAGGGAGTTTGAGGTTTTCCGATAACTCAGTTGTTGACATGGGTTTTTCGACAAGCCTCTGCAAAACTGTCACAGCTGTCTCATTTGACAAGGCTCTGGCTATCCTTTTGAGTCTTTCATCTGACAGAGGGATTATCATCACGTCCGCATCTTTCTTATCTTCAGAGTTCACGTTTATCGCATTGAATAGCTGTCGGATTCTGTTTTATTCTTTGCCTAAACTACGGAAAAAATTGTAGCTTAAGTAACGTTTTTATCAACACTCTCAAGATGCTATATTGAAAGGTAGTAGTTACATGAAGGAGGTAAAGTTCTTGTTGGTTGCAGTAGCGTTAGGTGCGATAATCATTTTCATTTCTGTGGCATTAGCCGTGCCTCGTCTCCCCTGCCTTCTTTGTCTCCACCGCTTCCCTATAGATTTTGTTGCAGTATCTGAATGGACGGATGTTTGTCACGGAGCAGTGGTGTTTATTTCATTAGCAACTGATGCAAAGTGGATGACGAATCGTACAGAGAAAATTACATTCCTTTTCGCCGTGCAGAATATTAGTGGCTGTCCAAACGCAACGATATTTTACAATAACTCCTACGTCATCTTGAACAGCGTGAAGCTTGACCCAGGATACATGATTAACATAAGCGAATCTCCGTTCAAGCAGCTTTTAGAGAGACAAGGATGGAGTGTTGATTGGTACTTTACACCGAAAGCTGACAATTTTGAACTCGCCTGCATGGGAATATCAAAGGGTAAGCACATACAATATCCTTTGCCTCTAGAAGTGAATTACACAGTCGTTGATTCAGAAGGTGTGGAGTGGCAGGGTCTCTTCCAAACCAATTCACATGCTCCTTGCGCTACAATAACTATTGTTGGGGGTGAGGACGCTCCCTAAAGAGTAGTCTTCAGACCGAGATAACATTAAAACTGAGTTAGGAAGTCGAATAAGATGAAGATAGTTATAGGCTTAATTTTGCTCTCACTTGGGGTTTCCTTATTTCTTCTCTCATTTGTAATCGCGACAAAAACCGATACTGTAATTGACATTTCTTTTGTCTTAGAGCCTAGTGAGAGGTATGGACCTCCATACACGAATGGAACTTATCACCATACTAGGGTTATTACTAAATCAGCTTTAATGGGCGAAGTGCTAGTCCAAGACGGGGGAATCAACTTTACAGCAAACGGTTTCAACACTCACCACCTGGAGAATGTCTTCATTAGCCAAAACTACAGTTTTGTTATAGACCCTGCCGACGACTTGTACTGGTTTACCTTCGAAAACACTGGTGACATCCAAAGCTCGATCAAATTTACATTAAGGGAAAAGTGGATAAATATTTTCTTGCTGGTACCCGGTTTTATCAGCCTTCTGCTATTGACCTCAACAGGACTAGCCCTGTCTATTCTGGGTATTCGCAAGAAGCCAACTGTTCACAAAGCCCTTAACATTGCTGATGGCAAAGTCTCTCAATTTCACGATTGCACTATCGTAACTGCTGTTGGAGGCGAAGATGCTCCCTAAACTTCCTATCCCGATTTTGATCGGGATTCTTGGAGTATCCGTTGTAGTTGGGCTCGTTTTAGGAGGCTTTTTTCTGAAAGAGAGATGGGAGCCTCGCATAGAATACCTCGATAATTATTTGCCTGTAGACCCGGAAAAAACCGAGTTTGTATTCGGTGGTGGCGGTTATCTAAATGAGAAATGTGAGTGCCGCCATATGATCTATACCTCTTGGAGTGCTAAAAGGTTCTGGGTTATAATTGAGAATTTTTCAGAGCAACTGCAAGTCTTAGATGGAAACAAAACCATTGAGGCTATCCCTTATGTTCTTCAGGAGGGAAATCTGCCGGAAGAGCGATGCATATGGTTGGTTTTCACGATTGTTATGCCGAATCAAACAGGAACCTATGAAGTTAACCTCACCATAAGACTATACAGCGAGCTTTTCTTCTCCAGAGAGTATAAATGGAAATATATACTCACAGCCGACATATTCGTTCCTAAATCATTTCACGAAGGTTGATACTTTTATTCTTCCATTTTTCTACAGTAATGGAGTTGCACAGCTTTTTTATCCTTTTGAAATCAAGATAAAGCTATGAATTATCCTGTGAAGAACTTCATCAGGTGTCTAATCAGCAACTTCATTTTAAAAAAACCCATCCCCTTATTCATTAGTCTTGAAGTTACGAGGAGATGCAATGCTAAGTGTCCTTTTTGTGGCTACTGGAGATTAAGGGAACCAGAACTATCGGTTGAAGAAATCAAGGGGATTCTGCATGAAGCATACGATCTGGGCTGTTCCATTGCGGTGATAACAGGTGGAGAACCTCTGCTAAGAAGGGACATCTCATCGATTTTAGAGTATGCAAAGAAAATCGGATTAGGAGTTGTCTTTCTTTCAAACGGTTATTTGCTTAAAGACCGTGTAAACGACTTTTACAATTACGTTGACGCAATTAACGTGAGCATAGACTTTCCAGACTCTCGTCACGACAAAAATCGCGGTTTAAACGGTTTATTTGAAAGGGCGGTTTCTGGCATAAAATCGTTAAGAGCCGTTGGCATAACCACAAATATAAACTGTGTCGTAACGGGACAGCACAGTTTAGAAGACGTGAGAAAAATCTTATTTTTGGCCAAAGAACTCGACAGTCAATTTACTTTTTCGCCCATTTTTATTACGCCTCATCAGTATCCTCATGGCTCAATCTTGGGAGAAACCTTGGAGAAGGATGAAAAAATAATGAGGGTAGATGACTGGAATCTTGTGAAATCGGTTGCGGACATGCTTCTCTACTATAAAAAGCATGGATTCGGAAAAACGATACAAAACACCAGCGCATACCTCAGGTTGGTAAGAGACAAGAGCGGGTTCACGTGCTTTCCTTTTTCCTTTCAGTTCGCGGTTTCGAGCAACGGAACCATCAGCGCAGTCTGTCCTGCCAGCCTGTTTGGGTCGCACAATTTAGGCAACGCATTACAACAGAGTCTAAAGGACATCTGGTACTCCAAAAAGGCAGAGATTCTGAGAGATAAGTTCAAGAAGTGCAGGTTGTCGGAATCGCTTGGTTGCTATCTTTTCTGTGTGGCTGAACCTTCCTTACCCTTCACCGACCCAACAACCATCATAGACTACATAAGAAAGGGATTAGAAGCCCTACATTAGACTTGTCGGTGCTGTGAAAAGATAAATATAATTTGAGAAGGATACATTTGAGGGTTGATGTGAATGAAGAAGAGAATGATGAGCCTTCTTTTAGAACTGCTGAAGGATTCCAAGAGGAGTGACAGGGAATTAGCAAAGGTTCTAGGAGTGTCACAACCAACTATAACCAGAATGAGAAGCAGACTTGTAGAGGAAGGAGTGATAAAAGAGTTCACCGTGATACCAGACTTCGTAAAGATGGGATACGAGATTATGGCAATTAGTTGTGTCAAAAAGAAGACACCCATAACCGAGTTAAGCCAAGAAACTGTAGATTGGATGAAGAAATTTCCAAATGTCATATTTGTGGCAAACGCTGAAGGCATGGGAAAGAACGGGATAATGGTATCACTACACAAAAGTTACACCGAGTTTTCTAAATTCGTTAGAGAACAACTGCAGCATTGGAAAGAGGATATACAAGATTACGACAGCATGCTCATCAGCTTGAAAGGAATAATTCCTAAACCCCTGTCGTTGAAATACCTCGCGGAACTAGAAGAATAGTGAATTAACTTTATTCTATACTTCTCAAATGTTGCATGAACACTAGACCAAACAGTGTTTTAGATAGTCGTTCAAGGTTTTGCTAGGCACAACTTCTAACTTATAATCTCTGGTATCTATGGAGTGGTCAAAGTTCTTTTGTGGAACTACTACTTTCTTGAATTCCCACGCTTCAGCAGCCTTGATCTTCTCGTATAATCCTCCCACAGCCGTGACCAGTATGGAGTCATCTAGTCCCAGATTGATTTCGCCAGTTACCGCTACATCTTGTCTTACTGGTTTGCCTTCAAGTAAAGAACACAAGAGAATAGCCATTGTAACTCCCGCTGACGGACCGTCAACTCCATAAGCCTGTGCAAAATCAATATGTGTTAAATAGTCCTGAGCGATGTCCACACCATACTTTTGAAGTATTACGCTTCTGACTTTGGCTATGCTGTCGGATATGAAGTTCTCTCCTTTGGCTATGCCAGTCACCTTGAAGTATCCTCTTATTGGGTGCTTTCTGGGATTACCACTGTTTTTGATCATCTGTGCCTTTACGCACAAGACGTTGCCGGTCATCTCTCCGCTGTACGGGTCTGCTACCACAGCTAACCCGTAGATTTGTCCGTGCTTGTTTCCCTCGGGTTTAATCTCCAAGAGTTTGCCTCGCTCGTTTAGTTGGTGTTCGAGTATCTGCCTTTGTATGGTTTTGCAGTGTTTTTCTATTGCTTCAATGACATGTTTTCTTTCCACGACCTTTGCGCCTTCGTTCATTGCTAGAGTGGCAGAGGTCTTGATTATGGCGATGAGAGGTCTGAACTTTGTGGTTAAGGCATCTTTTTTGTTGCTTCTACGTCTGCCTTCGTCTATGATTTCTTCACAGGCTTCTCTGCTGAACGGGATCAAGTGGAAACGGTTTATTTCTTGTGCAATGAACTGTACATACTTTCTTCTGTTTTCAACCGTGTTAGGCATGTCGTTATTCATTCTGACTACTTTGCCGTAACCGTAGATTCTGTCCATTAACGCAGGGTGAATCTGGTTGATGCTGTCGAAGTTTCCTGCACCCACTAGAAACGTCATGCATGGAATAGGTTGCGTAGAAACTGACATGGCTGCTGTATCTCCGCCATGCCATCTTCCTCTCAAAGTGATTGGCAGTTGTCCGTCCTCAAGAACCGTTAAGAGAGTAACTACCTCCTCTGGAACGAGGTTCTTAATTTCATCGATGTAGAGAATTCCTAAGCACGCTCTGTGCACGTCTCCAGACGAGACTCTTTGATGCTCTGGAGTTCCCATCCCACCTGTTTGGTATGGGTCCCAAGCGATTGACCCGAACAACTGCGAACTTCGATGTCCAGTGGCGTCTATAAAGGGAGCTTGTTCAGAACTGTTGTCAACTATTAGCTTCGGAATGTCTGTTTGTTGGGAACCTGAAATTCCCTTTAATCCAGCTAGCCCTCCAAGCCTGGAGAACCACCACATGAAGACGCCGAAGAAAATCAATCCTCCGCCTGGAACAAAAGTTATTGGGACAAAACTTGTAATCTGTTTGATGAAGTAGTCCGTGAAGTTGTAGTCGAAGTACTCTTGTAGTGTTTCTCCGAGGAATGGGGGGTTGGCTGTCCAGTTTTGCCATGCTTGAAACATGAAATAGAATCCCATAGATAGCAGAAACATGCCCAAGGAAATCAGCAGTATCTGTAGGATTTTGAATCCTGTTCGAGTTAGAAATCTTCTTTTGAAATCCTTTAACCTTTCAGCCTTTAGTGCTTCTTTTCCTTTGCCCGCTTCATGAATCGAAACTTGAGGTTCACTTGGGAGTAGATCGTTCTTCCAACACAAAACATCAAACAGCTTAAGATCATTTTTCTTGTAGATTTGGGTGAGTTTTTCCGCCAATGCTCGTCCGATTAGGGATTTGCCCGTGCCCGGGTCTCCTAACAGTAGGAGGTATGGTCCGGGACTCAGTCTGCTTCTGGATGCTGGTTTAGTTGTTTTGGGGGCTTTCCAGTCGTCGTACCACTTGGTTTTTTCAAGCCATTTCAGTTTGTGGACCCATTCGTCAAGGCATAAGAAGCATTCTTGTAGCGCTCTTTCTTGACCTATAACCCACGACATCAAGTTGTCATCTACTGGATAACTCTGTGTGCTTTCAAAGTTTGCCCAGTCCCATTTCACCGTAACTTTTTTCCCGTTAACGGTTATTTGGAGGGTTTGAGTTTCTTTTCCGAAGTAGTCACTGGGCATTGAGAAGCACCTCTTGGATGTGTTTCATGGTCAGTTTGTGTCTCCTCGTGCCTTGAAGAAGGTCATGTTTGACTTGTTTTCTAGAATTATAGTCGTTATTTCACGTGAGGAATATTGCAAAAACAGATAGGAGAAGTGGTGATCATTACGAAAATCGTAGACTTCTATTGCGCCTGGAAACTGGTGCCAATGCAATTTCATGCTGAAGAAAAAAGGGGGAGAGATATGTTTTGTGTTTCGATTCTACACTGGAAATGTGCCTCGGGTAGACCCTGAACACGCTACCACAAAGACTCTCGTCCAGTCTTGGAAGGCGTACAAGGGTGCGCTCGGTTCGGAGTATGTTGTTGCTCCAGTTCTGATGAACACTCTGAGGTCGGGCAATGTCGTCTTGATGATGGTTGCTGCCACATAGTTGCCAAGGGCTGCGTCTTTTGGAACGCTTGCTTGAAGGCTAATAAGGTTTGTGGAAATCTTTGTGTTGGATGGATATGTAGTGCTTACGGACACAGGCAATGTGGGTGAGAACGTCACAGGGCCAGTTTTAGCACCATCAAAAATCACTGAGGCAGTGTTGGATGGTGATGGACTCGTTGGAGACGTGGCCACTTCGTAGGGCAATGTTACGGATGTACTCAGAGGTTTAGACTTTCCAGGTTTTATAGGCACTATGGGTTGAAGCCTCGTGGGTGTGACGAGCGGTCGAACCGTTCCTGTTATGGGTTCGGAGAGCCTATTACCATCATGGAGAACCTCGTGCACATATATGGTAAACACCGCCGGTATCTCTAATCTATAACCATATTGCCCAACAATATAGTTGGTTTGTGGGAAGGCTATGTTCTCTAATGTTGGCGTTCCGGTTCTATCGTAGACGCTGTGCCATCTGAACCTATAGTTGCCGCTCGCTGAGCCTGGCACAATGAAGCTAAAGCCTAAGCCAGTGCCCATGTATAAGCCAGCGAACTGCCCGTCTGGTCCAAGTGTGAAGACGTCAATTGTTGTTTCTGGGTCTGTCCATTGGAAGTTAACTTCGAAAGCGAAGGGTTTGATACATGTAACCTTATCGCTTTTGACCTCTACTGTGTAGACCCTCCATTCGCCTGATTCGTATCTCCACCGCCAATCAAGGCTTCCTCTAACAACTCCTAAGTCGTAGAGTACTTCTTCGTTTGACGGGGGTGGCGTAATGATGTTTGTTCCTGAGATGAGGTCCACAACAGCAACGTAGGTGTAGGGCAAGATTCTTGTTGTTAAACCATTTGAAGACTGTATCTGAACCTCGACGAGTCCTTCATGTACGCCGCTTGTCGCGGTCTCCAGAGTATTGAGAATACCGTTTATCCCAACTGCTCCGCCTGCAGGAACAGTCTTTGACATTGGACGAAGGTTAACAGATGTGTCCTCTTCTCTCGCATATTTTGTGATGGCCACGGTGAAGGAAACGCCTGGAAGAGCGGGTCGTCCCGTGTTCTTTGTTCCCTCAACTCTGACAACAATCTTTGAGGAAGTGCTGTTAAGTCTGTCATAAAGGTTGCCAACCATAACCTCCTGAGTTGTTCCTGTGTTGTAGCAATAGTTGTAAAGTCTAAGCTCTGATTCTTGCATGATGGTGTCACTGTTTTCGTCCTTCCACTCGAAAATCCAGAGTCTGTATCGGTAGTCCCACGTGTAGTCCCAGTTTGTGTCCAATTTGGAGAAATCCACGACAAGATTGAATCTGGTTAGGGTTGAGCCTACAAAGTCTGAGGAGTCATATAGGTAGTTGAGGCGACCATCTCCTACTGCTGGAATGTTCAGTATTCCCGAGATTGTATCTTCACCGATTTTCACATATTTCAAAGCCTTGCTACTGATTATCTCTAAGTCTGTAGTGCCCAAGTTTTCCACGAGCAATTTGAACTCGTTTGCTGTACCTGGTTTCATTCTGCCAAAGAATAGGCTTCCAGAGGGGACGTTGGATAAATCAGGGATTTGTGGGTTTGGAACTGTGAATGTGTTGGCTAATGTTGAGGTAAAGTAATCTGGGATGCCGGCTGCCCACTGCAGGTACCATGCCTGAGCCAATATTTCTTGAAGATTGCTCATAGATTCAGTGGAACTTATCTTGAAGCCAGGGTCAGGTACGCCTTCCTTTGCGAGCAATACAGCATTGTAGGCGTCGATTCTACCAGAGGCTTGAACCAGCCCGTTGTATCCCATGTCCTTAGCTGTCGTCTGGAGAATTGTTCGTATCGTTTGTGGATTTGTCAAAGTCTTGCCTGTGGCTTCCAGCATTAGCGCCACGACTCCTGCGGTTAAGGGAGTCGATTGGCTTGTACCACTGAAAACGGTATAGCCGCCCCTGAATATGCCCGCAATGTCGAACGAAAATGCTCCCACATTCATCACGTCTGGTTTGATCTCACCTACAGGAGTTGGAGCTCTTGCGCTCCAAGCGATTACGTCGTCAACCTTGCCATACGGAGAGTTACCAAACTGGTAGCCTACTGTATGGAAGGAGGTTGAAGCGCCGACAGTTATAACCATGGACGCGCTGCCTGGCGATGTGATAGTGCCGTAGCCGAAGCCTCCGTTGCCAGCCGCGTGAACAATTATCGCTCCTGGGAAGTTAGGGTCGAGAAAGCCCGGTGTTGCCAAGCCGTTCTCGAACATGCTCTCAAAGTCGTATCCGAAGCCGAATAAGTCGTACACTTGGCTTGATATGCCCCAGCTGTTGCTTATGATGTCAGCTCTCTTCGAGCCGGTGTAGTAGAATTTGCCATTTGCGTCGACGTCGAAGCCAGAGGCCCAGAGCATTGCTGGTTCGGTGTTGCCAAACCAGAGGGCTTTTGCGGCTAAGATTTTGGCTTTTGGAGCAATTCCTGGGAGCTTGACGGGCCCAACGGTTGGGATGTTGAAAGTCCAGAGGCCCCGTGAAGCAACGTTTCCTGCGGTATTTGTGCCGTGTCCTCCATAGTCGTAGAATATGGACATGTAGTTGCCGGTTCTGTCCCATCCTGGGTAGAAGCGAGCGTTTGGTCCGAACCACAGGAGTGTGTCGTAGAAGAAACCGCCTAACACACCGATAGTGCGGTCTGGGAATCCGTCGCCCGTGGTGTCCAATCTTGTTACGCGGTCTCCCCAATAACTGATGGCTACGTCGTCAGTGAAGTCCATATTGTTGTTCAAGTCCACATAGGCTGTGTCATAGTCTCCAGCTGTTGTTGGGTCTGTCAAGAGCACTCCAACACGGTAGAAAGCAGTGGGAACGCCTGACTCAGATGTCATACCAAACTTGTAGCCGCCAAGTCCGGTTGGGATTGTGCCTACTTTGTAATTTACCGTCAGAGCTGGCAGAGTGAGTTTGTATGGATAATACAGTACGGGTTTGTGTCCAATTGTTGGTATGTATCCTCCAACAGCAGTGAATGTTGTGAAAGTTAAGACCTGGGATTCGTCAGCGTCCAACACTAAAGGCTCTCGACCTCCTGCCCCACCACCAAGTGGCACGTAGTCTAAGGCGTCGATTAGGTCAGGATGGGCATAGTCGGTTCCCGTGTCAACAACCGCGACAGTTATACCCTCCCCAGTAAGCCCAAACTCCGTGAACAGCTTGTTGACTCCGAGCAACTCTCGCATTTGATACATGTCAGTTTCGGGCATAATGTTCTCTGGGTCAGGAGCCAGCAGGGTAGGGTCTGGAACAACAGGCTTCATTTTTGTCCAAATGGCGTTGACTTCTGCTATACCTTCGATTGCCTCCAGGTTTCCTACTGTTGTCACTCCTCTTGCGAAAAACTCGCCTGAGGGAACTTGCCTTACGTTGCCAAGCTCTACATAGCCTCTTGCTTCTTCTATGCCAGCGCTTGAGCCATAAATTGAAACTAGTATAGGCGCATCTTCACCTAATTCGCTTATCAGCGCTGCTTGAGGAATGCCATAAATCTTAGACATGGGATTGCGAGAAAGCGCTTGACCGTTTCCTGGTGACGCTACGGAAATGGTTGTTATGGTCATTAATGAAGACAAAAGCAGCGTTGCGATTAGTAGTAGAGTCAGAGTTTGCGCTGTCTTCTTCAAATTTTTATTCACAATCTCAATCCTCTCTCTATAACACCTTAAGGTGCAAACTAGTATTGCAATATATCACTAAATAAAACTAACGGAACTCCCTTCCCAGAAGCGCCGTATAACCACTAGTTATGGATGGTGCGGGGGATGGGATTCGAACCCACGAACCCCTACGGGACAGCCGCCTCAGGGCTGCGCCTCTTGTCCACTGCAATGGAGTTTGACCTGGCTTGGCAACCCCCGCTCTATCCGTTACACGCCATATGCCCAAACCCTCACATTAACCTTACCACTACCTCCCTCTCTATAGAGAGTCTCTCATACACATAAACGCTAATAGATTACAGTAACAACACGACTTTCGTAAAGCCAAAATCTCCTAAAGTATTCCTCACACCGCAGAAGCGTCTTCTCTACACTCAAATTCACCAAAGGAATCGTCATTACACCCCAATCACACTCCACCGATTCAGCGTTAACCCGCAAAACAAAAGTGTCACAAGAATCAACAAAATCAGGGTTAGTCAGATATCTCTTATTAAGAACAAGGGCGCAAAAACCAAGCCCAACTCTTTCCTTACTCACTGAATAAACAATGCTTTCCAATTTCTGCTTGGTAAAACCACTATTAACAACATCATCAACCAACAACACACTCCCACAATCACTCAACCTCTCTTTAAAATAGACCTCCCACTTCAAACTCGGAAAACTTGACTCCACAAAATGCTGTATCTCAAGGGTTCTCTGAGCCACCAAAGGAACAAAATTCTCCATAACGCCATTCATTTTAGCCAAAGAATAGGCAACTGGAAGCCCTTTCAAAACGACCCCCAAAAGAAGAGTCTCTTTGAAATCAACTCTCTTCTGCAATTTATCGTTCAGTTTTTGAATGAGTTTTTGAGCAATAAACCTCTTTCTCATTCACCGCAAGCCCAAACCATTACTGAACAGTTCCCTTATAGTTTTTTCGAACCTAACTAGCAGGGCTACTTGAGTCTCAACTTCGATTTCGCCACACCAAACAACTCATTAACGTTGTCTCTCCATTCCTCAAAACCTTCAGGCGAAGTCGGATAGTTCCGATACAAAGCCTTCACCTTCTTCATCAAATTCGTTGCCTCGCGCAGTTTATTAAGAAGAGAGATTCTTCTCAGCCCTCTGAAAACCCGACGGGTCTTCTCGGTTATGTTGAGGTGAACGTCTTCGCCCATGCTTGCCTTGAGAATGTCCTCTTCCGTGATTGGCCTATACTTCATTCCATAGTCCAAGTTGTCATCTCCAACTTGTTGAAGAAATAGACGGAAAACGTCGAGACTCGCTTGCGTTGCTCCGTACCACTCCATATACCTCAAATTATACTTCCATAACCCCTTTTGACTAACATCTTCATCTTCTAAGGCTTTACTAATGGTTTCTCCAGCCAGTTTTCCCCCCATCATAGAAGGTCCCATGCCTCCGCCATGAATTGGATTCGTTTGACAAGCTGCATCCCCAACAATGACTATTCCGTTCCCAGTCATACAGTCCAATGGTCTTCGTGTTGGGTCATACCATGCTCCACCATTTATCAGCGAAGAACCTTCAAAAAGTGGCTTAGACAAAACATAATCGTTAAGTTGAGTTTTTGGATTCGGAAACTTTCCCACCATAGCGAGTCCCAAACCAACGTTGACTCTTTCGCCGCGCTCTGGAAAAATCCAGCTGTATCCACCTGGCGCAACTTTTTGACTGAGATATAATTCGAGAAACTCTCCTTCAGGAATTTGCTTTTTCAATTTACGAATTTCTCTATAACAGACCACAACATCTTCATTGTTAACGCTTGTATCTATCCCCATTCTTTCAGGGAGTTTCTTCCTTAACACAGCAGAGAAACCACTCGCATCCACCACAACCCGACCAATAAATCTAATTTGTTTCTCTGTCTTCAAGTCTTTTGCCAAAACGCCAGTGACGTAATCGTCTTTCAGAACAGGTTCTATGGTGTGGATTAATTCAACGAAAGTTGAACCAGCATTGATAGCGTCATTCAACAGTCTTTGCCCAAAGAGACGACGATTCAAAATGAACCCGAAGAGTTTCTCTCCAGTCACGTGGAAAACCGTTTCGTTGTTTGGCGAGTAAATCTTCACGCCAACAACTTTTCTTTCCACTTCTTCTCCTGCTGGATATCTTAAACCCAACTTGTCAAAGTGATGCTTTCCTACAGCGTCTCCACAAATCTTCTCTCCTACGTTCTCTCGCTTCTTTCTATCAATTAGGCACACATCGAAACCAGCCTCAGCGATGGTTTTTGCTGTCAGGCATCCGCCCGTTCCAGCGCCAACCACAATCACGTCAAACTTCTTCAAACGTCATTCCTCTTTCGAGTTCGTTACCGTCTAAAGTGGTGTATTTGATATACTTAGTTGTAAGATGAAACCTTTATAAAATGTGAAGTATCCTCCGTTACACTTGGTGTAAATCTGATGAGTTCAAAGGATGTGTTGAGCAATGAGTTGCGTAGGCTTGTTGAGAACCGCATGGAATCCACTCTCAAGGGAATAGAGGACACGCTACAACAAATATTGGCAAATCAGGAAATGCTTCTGGAAGACTTGAAAATGAGCATAAAGAGCCTCGAGAAAAGCTTCAATCTGCTATCCCAGAAATGGAGCCTAGAAATACTCTACACACTGTTCCTCAGAAACGTCATGGGCTTCAATGGGTTAAAGAAGATTCTCGGAGTGAACTCCCGCACACTATCAAACAAGCTAAGGAGTCTAGAAAAACACTGGTATATCGAACGAACCGTAGATCAAGGACCACCCTTGAGAGTAGAATACTCTCTCACGAATAGAGGACGAAACACAGTATTGCTCGCATTACCGCTATTATATTACTCAAGCAGCTAACATCTTTCAGGATTCCCACGAAAACTGAATGTATGGTTTGGCATGGGTAGTGGAGAAAGGTTTATTAAATATTAAGATATAATAAATATTGTTGATCCAGATTAGAAGACACTCCAGCATATAGGTGAACTTCGGTTGAGTGAAGCCTTGATCTATCAACTCGGCATCGGTGGAACAGGCGGCTTTCTGATAGGATACGCAGCAAAGAAAATTGCAAAAATAATCGCGGTTTTTCTGGGGCTCTACGCTGCATCCCTCTTATATTTGAATCACATAGGTGTGATCTCAATGAACTACGAAAAGTTTATGAGTGTGGCATCTACCTCTGCAACGGATATAGCAAACTTCTTTGCCTCATCCCTTGGTGGTTTGCCCTTCTCAGCCGGCTTTATAGGCGGATTCGTCTTAGGAATGAAAAAGGGCTAAACCGCTTAGTCTAATACTTGTTTTCTTCAGTAATCTTGTAACATTCTAAGCGTTGTACATTCAATGCTAAGTTCAAGCTTTATCTTTATGTTAATTAAACATTAGATTGAACAGCCATGCCTATCACAAAGATAAGAAAAAGAGACGGAAGAATCGTAGACTTCGACTCCAACAGAATCAAAGACGCCATCCACAGAGCCTTCATCGCAGTCGAACTTGAAGACGGAGAAAAGGCCGAAACCATAACAATAGAAGTAGTCAAGCTCTTAGAAGAAAAATTCAAGGAGAAAATCCCGTCGGTTGAAGACGCCCAAGACTTCGTCATAGAAGTTCTTAGGAAGAAAGGCTACCAGAGAGTGGCAGAGGAGTATCAGGATTATAGGAAGAAGAAAGAAGAAATAAGGGAACTAAAAGAAAAACTGGGGATAATAGAGGAGCCAAAACTAACAGTCAACGCCCTAGAAGTCCTGCGAAGAAGATACCTCCTAAGAGACGAAGAAGGCAGAGTCACAGAAACTCCCGCCCAAACATTCACGAGAGTCGCAAAAGCCACAGCAAAAATCGACCAAAAACACGGTGGAAATCCAAAAGAAAGCGAAAAAACCTTTTATGGAATGATGGCCAGAGTCGAATTCCTTCCCAACTCTCCAACCCTCTTCAACGCAGGAACAGAACTCGGTCAACTATCCGCATGCTTCGTCTTGCCCGTTGAAGACTCTTTAGAGAGCATTTTCGCCGCAGTGAAAAACATGGCTTTGATTGAAAAGAGCGGCGGAGGCGTCGGCTTCGACTTCTCTAAATTGAGACCAAACGGAGACATGGTCAGATCAACAAAGGGAGTGGCGTCCGGTCCCGTGAGTTTCATGCGTGTCTTCGACGCCGCCACAGAAGTCATAAAGGCTGGAGGAAAAAGAAGAGGCGCCATGATGGGAGTCCTAAGAGTCGACCACCCAGACATAATAGAATTCATAACTTCCAAACAAAAACCAGGAATCCTTTCAAACTTCAACATCTCAGTCGCCGTCACCGATGACTTCATGAAAACCCTCCAAGAAGATGGTGAATACTGGTTAGTTAACCCCAGAAATAAAGAACAAGTAAAGAAACTCAAGGCTAAAGATGTTTGGGATTTGATGGTAAAGTCCGCTTGGCAGACCGGAGATCCCGGGGTCATTTTTATCGACGAAGTCGACAGACACAATCCAACTCCAGAAGCTGGAAGGATAGAGGCAACAAACCCATGCGGTGAACAGCCGCTGCTTCCATACGAATCATGCAACTTAGGCTCCATAAACCTCTCCAGAATGGTTGAAAACGGAGAAATAAACTGGGAAAAACTGAGAGAAACCGTAAGAAATGCCGTTCACTTTCTTGACAACATTATAGACGCGAACAAGTTTCCATTAAAAGAAATAGAAAAGATGACCAAGGCTAACAGAAAGATAGGTTTGGGCGTGATGGGATTCGCCGACATGCTCATACAACTCGGAATCCCATACAACTCCGAAGAGGCTCTGAAACTCGCCGAAAAAACAATGAAACTGGTTACCGAGGAGGCAAGAAACAAATCCGTTGAACTTGGAGAACAAAGAGGCTCCTTCCCAAACTTCAACAAAAGCATCTGGAAAGACGAGTATCATGCCATGAGAAACGCCACAGTAACAACGATAGCACCAACAGGAAGCATAAGCATAATCGCCGGCTGCTCAAGCGGCATCGAACCCCTATTCGCAATCTCCTTCATCAGAAACGTTTTAGGCGGAACAAGACTCTTCGAAATCAATCCATTATTCGAGATGACAGTAAAAGGAAGAGGTCTCTACAGCGCCAAACTCCTTGAAGAAATAGCTAGAACAGGTTCGGTTCAAGAGATTGAAGGAGTTCCCGAAGACATCAAAAGAATTTTCGTCACAGCCTTAGACATTCAGCCAGAATGGCATGTTAAGATGCAGGCAGCCTTCCAGAAGTACACCGACAACGCTGTATCAAAAACAGTAAACCTACCATTCGAAGCAAGCATTGAGGACGTTAGAAAAATCTTTGAGCTCGCTTGGAAACTCAAGTGCAAAGGGATAACTATCTTTAGGTATGGAAGCAAGCCAGAGCAGGTTCTGTACACTGGGGAAATAAAGACCGAAAAGAGAAAGTTTGTTGCTGCGGAATCAGAGTATGCTGGTGGATGCCCAACTAAAACCTGCCCATTCCCAAACTGATCCATATTATTCCAATGTGAGTTTACTGATTTGCTCAAGCACGTACTCGCGGATATCGCCTGGTTTGGGTAATTTAGCTACAATCTTCCCGTTTTTTATCAAGGGTTTAAGCATTGATTCCGTTTTTCCTCCACAGCGTGGACATTTTGGTTGAGACGTATCGAAAGGCAGGATAGTGTCTGCTAAGCATTTGGGACAACGCCAAACTTGCTTCCTGCCACCAAGTTTCCCTCTCTTTGCACATAGCTTACCATCTATTTCAACTATATCCATGGCAAAATCAATCGTGGGAGCGTTACTCACGGCTGTTCCAACTCCAAAGGCGTCAGCTCCAGCATCACTCAAAACCCGCACAGTCTCTTCGTTGAGACCGCCAGAGACAAAAATCTTGACGTGTTTGTGCCCCCTCACGTCTAACTCCCAACGCACTTCTCGAACGATTTCAGCGAAGTTGCCTTTTCTCGACCCAGGAGTATCAAGTCGAACAGCAGAGAGACGATCTTTCAACGCTTCAGCAGCCATTATAGATTCGGTTTTCTCGTCGAAGTAAGTATCCACCAATGCCACTCTTGGAACTTCTGGTGACATAATTTCGTCAAAGGCTTTCCAAGCCTTCACTTGGTCTCCAAATGCGACGATAAGAGCGTGAGGCATGGTTCCAGAAGGTTTAACACCCACAGTTTCGGCACCTATAAGACTGGAGATTCCATCGAAACCGCCGATGTAGGCAGCCCTGTCAAGCATCGGGGACAACACTGGGTGCATGCGACGAATTCCAAAAGACAAGACAAATTTTTCGCCTGCCACTTTCTTTATTCTTGCAGCACGAGTTGCAACCCCAGATGATTGACAAAGCAAACCCAACAGGGGGGTTTCAAGAAGACAGAAATCTCCGTAAGGTCCTTCAATCATTATAATGGGCTCTCGAACTCCCTTATGGTCTGTAGGGTAAAAGACACTTCCTTCGGGCATTGCATAGACGTTAATGGGGCATCCTTCTAACAGTCGCGCTTCTTCCTCGATTCCGCAGAGGATTCCCCAAGGCCATCCATCGTGGATTTCGCCTGGTGTGACTTCAGCTACTACTTTTAGTTTGTCGAGTCCTTTTGCTTCGAGGACTTGTTTGGTTCTGACGAAGTATATGTCGGTGGTTTTGCCAGTCTTTACTTCTTCGTCGGTTGCGTAATGGAAAAGACGCATAACTCTCATCCTCAAGTTGTTTAGTTATTTTTGAAGGACTTTCTTCTTAAAGATATTTTCAATTAGGAAACGTATGGGAGGATTAGCCCGATAGCCACCAGAAGAATCTCTAAAAGGAACCCTACAACTATCATGACAATCACAGCCAGTATTCCAACAGCCAGAGCTCCCAACCAACCAGTCTCATAAAAATGTCTAATCAACAGCAACCAAACGATTAAGGAAAGAATTGCCCCAAGCCAATGAGGTATGAATAGGCTCAATATAGTTCCTGTAAGAGTTCCAAAGAGGGAAATCACGAAGGCATCGCCAAACTTTGCCCTCTTTTTTCCAACAACCACACGACCAGCCACATAAAAAACTATGGTTAAAACAATAAGGTTTACAATGAACACGATAAAAGAAGACAACAGTTCTGTTTCACCTAACTGGGAAGGCCATAACGTTTTACCAATAAGACTGAGAATCAAACTAATGACTGCAAACACTCGCATACACACCACCAACGTTGCCTGTCATATTGCTGGTTTCCAATAAAAGCATTCCTTCATTATCCCATTGCTTCCCGCTTTATCTCAAAGACAACTGTTCCCCCAGAGGTGTATGGAAGCCCAGGGTCAAGGCATTGAACATAACCAACATTGTCATCCTTTTTTGCCAAGCCGAGTTCTTTGAAGCTAACGCCACGGCTTAAAGCAACAATCATTGACAACATTGACCCTAAAGCGTGGATGCAAAAGGCGTCTGTTTTCTCCAATGCTATTCTTGGCTCTTCGACAACAATCTTATCTCCGACATCAAAGACAGGACATCTGCCCCGAATCTCCTTGACGGTTATGATAAGCCTATAAAGTCTGTTCAAGGTTAGCCTCCTTTACAGAAGACTTAAAAAGATTGGGGACGAAAGCTTAAAACTTTGACGATAGAGGAAAGAACAGAAAAATGAGTTCAAGTTACCCTGCCATAATCGGCGTTGGGAGAACAAAGTTCGGCGAACACTACGAAAAGGGACCAGAAATACTCATAGAAGAGGCTTGGTTGAAAGCCTCGGAATCCGCTGGAATAGAGCGAAAGAACATAGAAGCTTGCTACTCCTCAGACTACTTCCTTCAACTCACAAACAAGATCGGCATCGAAGAAGGCTTCATCTCAGAGTTCTCAGAGTTACACGTTCCTATGGAGAAAACGAGGTCCTTTAGTTCTGCTCTCCTCAACGCCTGCAACGCAGTCCAGTCAGGAAAGTACGGCATCGTTCTCGTAGGCGGAGTGGAGAAGATGACAGACCGCTGGGACAAAATCAGAGACGACCTCATGCTCTTAGAAGACCCATGGAGCTATTACGCTGGGTGCACCCCCGAAGCAAATCACGAACTCATGCTCAGAGAATACATCAAAAAATACAAAATCTCTGGCAAATCCCTCGAAACACTCAACCTAGCTTTAGCTCACATAGCCGTCAAAAACCACCACCACGCAAGAATGAACGAATACGCCCAATTCCAAAGTGAAGTCTCAGTGGACAAAGTCTTGAAAGAAAGATTAAACGCACGCAAATCCTTGGGCCTCTATGATTTTGCTCCCATTTCAGATGGCGCTACGGCTCTGATTCTCGCGAGTTCCGAAATTGCCAAGGAGTATGGTGATGCGCCGATTTGGGTTGTTGGTTCTTCTTCGGCGACTGACTACATCACGTTTCCATCTCGTGACGACAGAACGAGTTTCATGGCGAGTACGATAGCTATGAAGAGCGCGCTAAAAATGGCTGATATAGATACAAAGGATATTCAACTAGCCGAAGTTTACGATCAATCCACGCTTTTAGAGATGATAGCGTTGGAGGATTTGAGCTTCTCACAGAGAGGGAAGGCGTGGCACCACATTTACCAGAGTTGTAAAGATTACGAGGGTTTTTACGAAATCGATGGAAGAAGACTTTTTGTCAACACAAACGGTGGTCTCAAAGCCGATGGAAATCCTCTCGGTGCAACTGGTGGAGCACAAGTTTTTGAGATTGTTAAGCAACTCAGAGGTGAAGCTGGCAACAGACAAGTGCGTTCAGATAGTGAGTTGCGGTATGGGTGTGTTTTGGAACTGGAAGGCTTCGGAACAAAAGCCTACGTCCACATTTTAGCAAGGGAGTTGAAATGAGCAGCGAACCAATCGAAAGAAGAGTATCATACATCGGCGACAGACTGAGAGGAAGCCAATGCAGCATCTGCGGCAAAGAATACTTCAGAACCAAAGACTACTGCGGAAAATGCGGCAGAAAAAGTTTTGGGAAAATGGAAGATATTGACTTTTTCTACGAGAAGGGCAAGTTAGAAGTCTGCACTGTGGTTAGGGAGCCAACAAACAAATTCACAAAATTGGGACCTTACATCTACGGAATCATTTCTTTTCACGACGGGAAAGCTCGGGTTCCCGGTAGATTAACCGACTGTGTTCTGAAGGATGAAGAGATAGATATTTCTGTATTGGAGGACAGAGAGGTTGTTCCCAGATTTCGACGAAGATGCGCTGCTGGGCAGAGTGACATAGTTCCTACGATTTCGTTGGCGTTCTCCTTTGCTGATGAGTATTATCCCTATCAGAGGCATGAGATTACCAAACCCAAAAAAGAATACGAGACGCCTGGGATTGTCGGATATGGCGTTTACGTCTCTAAATTTAGAATCAAAGAGGGTGCAATAGAGAGGTCCATCCCCTTCATAGACGAGGACGCCATTACAGCAGCGGTGGAGGCTGGAAAAATGGCTCTGCTTCACGCTGGAGTGGACCCAACCCATATAGGCAAGGTGTACGTGGGTTCTGAATCCAATCCTTACGCTGTCAAGCCTATAGCATCCAAAGTGGCACAGGTCTTGAAACTCGGTGAAGAAGAAAAATTAGAGGGCGTTCAAAGTGTGGATGCGGTTGACACAGAGTTTGCGTGTAAAGCCGCAACAAGCATGTTCAAGGATGCGTCGGCACTTGTGTATTATCCTCGAGCTCATATACCCTATGCCATGGTGGTGGGCACAGACAACTCTCAGGCTGCGCCAAGAGACGAACTCGGAGGCGAGTTGGATTTCTTTGTTGGTTATGGTGGTTCCGCCTTCATTTTCGGGATGCGTGATGTGATTGCTGAGATAGAGGCTTGGTACTCCTGCACCTCAGACACACCTGACTTTTGGAGAAGGGATTTGGAGCCTTATCCGAGGCATGGTGGTCGATTTACAGGTGACCCAGCATACTTTAAGCACATTCAGAAGGCTGCTAGGAGGCTTATGGAGAAGTTGAGGCTTCAGCCCAGTGATATAGACTATTTTGTTTCTCATCAGCCGAATGTTCGGTTTCCAATCAGAGTAGCCAGTGAACTTGGGTTTAAAGAGGATCAGTACTCTGCTGGTTTGCAGGTGGCGAAGTTCGGCAACACGTATTCTGGTTCTTCGCCGATTGGACTTGCAGCGATTCTTGATGAAGCGAAACCAAGCGAGAGGATATTGATTGTTAGTTATGGGTCTGGGGCTGGAGCGGATGCTTATTGCCTGATGACGACTGATCAGATTAGGGAGAAGAGGCTTAGACAGAAGTTTACGGTTAAGCATCAGTGTGAAAGTGAACATATAGAGTACGTGAATTATGATACATACAGGAGATTTAAGCTGGGGCTCTGATTATCGACAAAAGTTATTTTTTGTTCTTCTTTATCTCTCTGTTTGATAACGCTGAGAAAATTTTTGTTTTTTCATCAATTGAGTGAAGGACCAGCGATTCTAATTGTCTGATTTTGGAGCAGACGCCACTTAGGGTTCTGTTAGGATGAAAATTATGATAAGATTTGATAACTTCATGTTTTCAAGAATATTGATCGTGGAGTTGAGCTTGTTGACGTGGTAATTGAGATACCCGTCCGTAGTTATTCTTTTATTTCTTTTCTTGCCTTTCTAGTTTGGCAACATCTTCAAAGATGTCTTTTAACTGTCGCTTCATAATCCGTAGATCATGGCTCAACCCGAAATAGTCCGCAAAATACTCAGTGGTCCTTATCATGGTGCTTCGTCCCGTTCTCTCTCGAGCAATCAACCCCAAGTCCTCAAGCTGCTTAAGATGACCATACGCATGCCCACCCCTAACGTCAATGACCCGAGCCTGCACCACAGGCTGACGATAAGCAACATAAGACAAAGTCTTCAGAGGACCCTGAGAGAGAAGAGGCCTCAAAGCCAACCTCCTCACCTTAGGCGTATATTCCGTTTTCAACTGCAGAACAAAACGCTCGTCTTCCAGCTCCAGAATCTCCAGAGCCATGTCCCGCTCGGCATACTCCTTCATAAGCGTCCTCACAAGATTTTGAACTCTCCCTTTAGAACGGGAACCAACAAGAGAACCCAGAGTCTTCAGGTCAAGAGGACGACCCGCTACGTAAAGTCCCGCCTCTACAACAGCCAAATCCCGCTTCCACTTATCCCGCTTAGGCTGCCCCACCGACTTCTGTTCCACTTCCCCCAACAACAGCCGACCCTTCAAACAAACCGATACAAATCTCCTCAGACTCCTCTTCCTGCCACAAATCCACCCTTCCAGTCTGAGCCAAAAAAAGAAGAGTGATAAAGGTCTTGATCGCTTCGAGCCTCTCGAACCCAGCCACAACCAACGAGAAAACAACCAACCTCCCCTCATCCGCCATCTGAACCAACCTTTCATAAAGATGGTTCATTCTCTCCTCAATCTCCATCAAATAGAGGTCAACAGGCGGAAGAAACTCAGGCGGAGCCAACAAACCTCCTTCATCCCGAGGCTCCAACCTAAACAAGCGTTCACCCTTCAAAACTTCATCCAAGACATCCAACAGGTGCTGAATAGTCGTGGAAGTTAACTCATACCGAAGAGGCAAGAACAAGGGTGGAGGCAAGAAATCAGGCGGAATCTTCGGCGGTGGTGGAGGCTCCTCCAGTTTGAGCAGCAGCTTAGACTTCATCAGATAAATCGTAGCCGACGAATCCAGCGCCACTCCAGACGCCCTAAAATCAACTTCGCCTCTCCTCTCCATCTCAACTAAGAAGGAAGACAACAAAAAAGAGATGTTGATGTCCCAGGGTATTATCCTCTGCAACTTATGCAGTTCAAACAGTATATTTAATGGGGGTTGAAGATAGAAGGGCTTCCTAGCAGTCGAAGAGGAAGACATTAAGCAGCCTCCTTAGCAACCTCTTGGGCAGTCTCCTTGAAGATGGCGGAAACCACATGAGATATCCCATTACGCTCGTAGACCCCATACACTCTCTGAGCCTTACCAACCATCTCAGGCTTCAAAGTGATAACCAGAAACTGCGACTTAGACGATTCCTCCAAGAGCAACTCCCCAAGCCTCCCCACGTGAAACGCATCCAAATGTGCATCAACCTCATCCAATAGGTAGAAGGCAGCGGGCGTAAACTCCTGCAAAGCAAAAATAAACGCCACCGCAGCCACAGATCTTTCACCGCTGCTGGCTCCGTTAACAAGAATTGGCGGCTTACCAGGAAACTGAACCACCATGTCAATTCCGCCGGCAAAGGGCTCCTCAGGATTCTCCAACTTCAGAGCGGCTTCTCCACCACCAGTCAACTTGAAGAAATACCTGCCGATGTTCTCGTTTGTTCGATTAAAGGCATCTGTAAAAACCCGATGCTTCTTGCGTTCAATTTCGTTCATGAAAGAAACGATGGATTCCTTCTCTTTCTCCAACTCGTTCATGCGTAGAGATAACTCTCTGTACCTACCAACCTGATCAGCATAGTGCGCTGGCGCCAGCTGATTCACAGCGCCCAACCGTTCCAACTCCAGACGCATGAGCCTCAGCGACGCCTCAGCCGTCTTGACTTGCTCCAAAGAAACCAGCAGGGCTTCGGCGTAACCTAGTTCCCTCAGCCTGCCAGAACTCTGGTCCAACTGCAACTGCAACGTCTGAACCTTCAACTGAACATCGTTAAACAACTGACTGACTCGCTCATACTCGGTGTCGTAGCGCTGCAACCTCTTGTCAATGTAGTCGATCTGCGAAACAAACTTTTTAGACTCCTCCTTAGCGGTCAGAATTGAGCGAGACAACTCCTCCTTAGACTTCTCAAGCCCCGACAACTCACCCTCAATGGTCTCCTTTTGCTCTAGCGCCTCTGCAACCTCTCCATCAAGAGTCGAAATCTGCTGCCTCGTCTTCGACAATTGAACCCTAAAATTACTAACCCCCACCTTGAGAACATTGTCAAACTTCGACTGAAGCGTAGAAAGCTCGGTTTCCACACCACTCATAGTCTGCCGCGACTCTATGATCTGATCCCCTAACCTCTCCCGCTGAACCTCCATCTCTTGGATTCGAGACAAATCAACCTTATGTCTTAAGGATGCTAGTTCGCCCCGCAGCCTACGTATCTCTCCTCTGATGTCATTACGTTGTGCCCTCAGGACTCCCAACTCAGTCTTTCTTTTCTCCAAGCCTTCTTGAACGCCTTGAATACCCTTGTCTGCACGCTGAACGTTTCTCTTGGTGTATCTTATGTTTCTGCGTATCCTTGTGATCTCTTTGTCGAGAGTGGTGATCACCTCTCTCAACTGGGCGGTTTCTACTCGAGTCTTATCTATCTCCTCTTCAAATGACGTCACGTTACTTTTTCTCTTGGAAAGATTCCCTTGAAGAGCCTTGACTGCTTCGTCCAGACGCTGAATGGCAGACTCGCTCGGGATGATCGAAGAAAAATCTATTGGCGCACGGTAATAACCACACTCGATTCCGCCACCAGCCTCGTAAAGGTCACCGTTCACAGTGACCGCTCGATAACCATCACGACACGCTGAGAGAGCTGCCTTCTCATGCCCCGCTACCAATGTGTCTCCGAAGACATAAGCCACAGCGGGCTCAAACTCCTTCGTATACCTTATAAAGTTGGGGGCACTCCCGCTCAACTCCTCGATTTTTGGCGGTTCAACCGACTTTGTGTTAGCCAACCCCTGCAAAGGAATGATTTTGATTCTTCCGAGTTTTAGACGCCTCAAGGTTTCAGTACAAGTAAAAGCTGTATCGAAATTTTGAACAACAATGGAGTCCAACCAACCTCCCGCCGCCGCCTCTATCGCACGCTCATAGCCTCTTTCTATTTTGATTAAGTTTCTAAGGCGTCCGTGTATGCCCGAGATCACGCCGAGTTCTCCGAGTTCCTCAATATTCCTTAACGCTGCTTCTTCTTTGGCGATTTTGTCTGCGATTTCCCGTTGAGTGGCAAACTCCACCACGGCTTCTCGGGCGGTTTCTGCGATTTTGCTTGCCTCTACGATTTCTACTTCCATAGATTCTTTCTGTACGATTTTGCGGTCAAGTGCTCGTTGAAGGCTTTGCAGGTGTTTTTCTTGTTCTTTCTTGACTGCTTGAAGATCGGCAAAAGATTTTTCAAACTCACTTAGATTGGAGG
>Ga0315314_1000511_pt1 | contig 42351 bp, 34 predicted proteins | sample TDP9_MG_FD_203631 | JGI IMG/M metagenome (GOLD analysis project Ga0315314, IMG submission 203631) | Freshwater sediment microbial communities from Lake Towuti, South Sulawesi, Indonesia - TDP9 | ecosystem: Environmental > Aquatic > Freshwater > Lake > Sediment | place: Indonesia: South Sulawesi... | reverse complement strand
GGCAGAGCTGGTGGTTCTCTCCACTGCCGCGATTCCTAATAAGGGCACCGATGAGATGGCGAGAATTTTAAGCCTTACTAGGGGAGCAGACGGCTTCTTCATGGAAAGTCATCCGAAACTGAAGCCCTTGGACTCGCCTGTGGACGGAATTTTCTTGGCTGGATGTTGTCAGGGAGCGAAGGACATACCTTACAGTGTTTCTCAGGGGAGCGGAGCCGCGGCACGAGCAGCAACAATTCTCTCCCAAGAGAAGTGGAAGATCGAACCCATCATAGCGGTTGTGGACCCAGACAAGTGCAGAAACACGACAGTGAAGTGCGGCATCTGCGCGCAACGTTGCGCCTACGGGGCCATAAAAGCTCCTGAGGGAGAGCCTGCTCGAGTCACGACTGCCATGTGTCACGGTTGTGGCACCTGCGTCGCAGAGTGTCCATCAGATGCCATCACCCAGATGCATTTTACGGACGCCCAAATTTTCTCGCAGATTCGTTCTGCCTTGGAGGAAAATCCTGAGGACAAGATATTGGCTTTTCTGTGCAACTGGTGTAGCTATGCGGGTGCTGATCTTGCTGGTACAAGTCGCTTCGAGTATCCTCCTACCCATCGAGCGATACGGACTATGTGTTCGGGGCGTGTGGACAAAGATTTTGTTTTAGAAGCTTTTAGACTGGGCGCTGGCATGGTGCTTGTGGCTGCTTGCCACCTTCCCTACGACTGCCACTACATTTCAGGGAATGCGTGGATGAAGAAGAGAACGGACGCCTTAAGAATGGTGTTGGAGAAACTGGGGCTTAGCCCTGAGAGGTTCAGAGTTGAATATGTGTCCGCAGCGGAAGGAGTAAAGTTCGCCGAACTGATTGGGGAGATGACTGAACAGTTGAAGGCGTTGGGGAAGGAAAAAGTTCAAGCGGAAAACGAGAAACTGCGACCAACATTAGAAAAAATGCTTTCGCGAAAACAGACATAACTTTCGAGAATGAGAATTTCTCCTAATTAGTAGAGGAGTTAGCCCATATTTAAGTGAATGGAAATGGATGCTTGGAGAATGCTGAAGCTGAGGGTTGAAGATGCTTTCACAAACATGGCTATTGATGAGGCTATTTTAAGGGCTAGAATAGAGAAAATGGTGCCAAACACCATACGCTTTTATCAGTGGAAGCCCTCCGCCGTTTCCATCGGACGCTTCCAAGACGTCTTCCAAGAGGTTAATGTAGAAAACTGCAGAAAGCATGGGGTTGACGTGGTGAGGAGAATTTCTGGTGGAGGAGCCGTGTACCATGACTATGGCGGTGAGGTAACCTACAGCGTAGTGGTGAGTGAGAAGGATTTGGGGTCAGAGGATGTTGTAAGCGGCTACCATCTAATATGTAACGGTCTCGTTGAAGCAGCTAAAACCTTGGGTGTTAAAGCAGCTTTCAACCTTGGAGACCCGAAGCATTGTCCAAACATCACAATAAGGAGGAGGAAAATCTCTGGGAGCGCCCAATCTCGTAAAGGAGGTGTGCTGCTTCAACATGGATCTTTCTTGTTGGACGTAGATTTGGAGAAAATGTTTACATTTCTCAGGGTTCCGTGGGCCCGAACCCCCACAGATGTTTTGAACGTAGCTCGAAAAAGGTTGACTTCCATTAAACAAGAGCTTGGATCAACTGTATCAATGGACGAGGCATGTCAAGCATTAGTTACGGGCTTTCAAAGGGCACTGAACATCCAACTTATGGAGGGAGAGCTGACGAGTTACGAGCAAAGCCTCGCCGAAAAACTCCGCAGAGAAAAATTTGTTAAAGACAACTGGAGCCTCAAAGGCAAAGTTTGACTCACCTTTATTCGTATCGCAGTGCCTCCACCGGGTCCAGTTTCGCTGCCTTCCTAGCTGGATACAAGCCGAAGAGGATGCAAACCACTGTTCCAAAAATTACGGCGCCCGCCGCCCAGGGGAGCGAAAATACAGGAGTAATGGACATGCCTGGAGTTTCTGGCGTATGAAACGCAGAGTCTTGTCGTGGCTTGAAGAAGCCGGACAAAACGTAACTCATGGCATGGGCAAGTCCATAGCCGGTCAGCACGCCTATCAGGCTGCCCGCGAGTCCTATCAATATGGTTTCAGCTAGAAACATCGTCAAGATTGTTCTGTTCTTCGCTCCTATAGCTTTCAGTATCCCTATTTCACGGGTTCTCTCCATCACCGAAACTGTCATTATGTTCATTATTCCGATTCCCGCCACAAGAAGAGCAATAGAAGCTATGGAAGTGAGGAAAATTTCAACCATGTTCAGTATGGAATCAACCTGCTGTATAAAGGAGAGCGGCACAAGCACAGTGATTTGGTATGGAGGAAACAGGTCTTCAATGTCTTCTGCAACACTTTCAGAGAGCTCGGGATTAGGAACCCTAACAAAGATCAAATCTGAACTATTAGTTTCATAAATTTTTCTAGCGGTGTCTAGAGGTATAAAAGCCCAATAGTCGAAGTTTGTTAATCCGGGTGTGCCTGTCTTTTGCAATATTCCTGCAACGGTGAAATTATAGTTTTCAAGTTTAACATATGGGTATTGAGTTGTTGGAATTTTTACAGTTACTGTGACATTATCGTTGACATGCGCAAAGGCAGGTTCTGCTTCATTTGGATAGTTAACCTTGTGACCTAGAATGAGAGTGTCATTTTCAACGTGTTCAGGCACTCCGCCTTCTTCAAAACGGAATCTATCGGGGAAAACCTCTTGAAACTCGGTAAAGTTAACCGCTGCGGCAACGAATACGCTGACTTCTTTATCTCCCTTATACAAGGTTACGTTGCCTATCTGCATAACTGATGTAGCAATAGAAACATTAGCAACTTGACTCACATTTTTTACTTCAATCTCTGTGAAGCGTTGGGGTCTCATCCCTGCAAATAGGGTTCCAGGTATGACCGTTAAAACGTCTAGCTCGAAGCCCTGCTCCATACGGGCCTTCACGGTTGTTCGGAATCCCTCGCCAAGCGAGGCTAGGGCTATAATGGCTGAAATTCCGATAATCACGCCTAGAGTGGTTAAGGAGGTCCTAAGCCTTCGTTGTTTCATATTTTCAGAAGCCGTGGAGAAAAATCTCTTCCACCTCATAATCGTACGCCTCCTTTCTTTACACCCTCAATCAAGCCGTCTTTCAAGTTGAGGATGCGATCCGCATTCTCCGCTATGTTTGGGTCGTGAGTGACTACCACGAAGGTTTGCCTTTTCTCCTCGTTCAGACGTTTCATCAGTTGAACAATTTCCCATCCTGTAGCCGTGTCTAGGTTTCCCGTTGGCTCGTCAGCTAAAACAATTTTGGGATCGTTTATCAACGCCCGAGCTATTGCAACCCTCTGTTGCTCTCCACCACTGAGTTCTGAGGGTCTATGATTCATTCGATCTTCAAGTCCCACAAGCCTCAAGACTTCTTTCGCTTTCTCTATGGATTCTTTCTCTGACACATCTGCGAGTGCCAGCGGCAACTCAACGTTTCTCAGTGCTGTAAGCCTGGGAAGCAGATTGAAAAACTGGAAAACAAATCCAATCTTGCGAAGACGAACTTCAGCCAATTCGTTGGCGTTTAGCGTGGAAAAACTGATTCTGTCCATGAAAACTTCGCCTTCGTCTGGTTTGTCTAGTCCACCCAGCACGTGGAGAAGACTTGATTTCCCGCTCCCTGAGGGACCGAAAATAGCTACAAACTCGCCCTCGGCAACCTCAAGTGTTACTCCTCGCAAAGCTGGGACGAGAACCCTGCCCATCCTATAGGTTTTTTTGATACCTCTCGCTTCAAGTAGGGCTGTCATGTTAACGCCCACTCAATGACGAAAATAGGACTTCGACTTCTCTTATTTAAGCGTTGAAAACGCTTTTCCACAGTTTTCTAACATCAATTGGCTAAACTTATCTGAAGCCAATGGACATGTCGCAGCAAACCATCAACCCTAAAGTAAGAATTGATACTAAATTCCAAGGAAACCTCTCACAAATAGGTAGATAAAGTACGCGGCTATGGAGATGCCAGCCGCCTTTTTCCACGTGAACTCACGTAAGAAATGTATCGCAATTGCAGAGAGCGCTATTGCCCATACAATAAACACAAACGTGAGAGGCATGGTTAGTTTGTATGCCAAAGTGGGATACCAACTGGTTTGGTAAATATCATCTATTAACTTGCTCGCAAGTCCTTCCTCCCCTACAATTGGGTTCCACGCTTTTAGCGGAAAGACTAGTGTAGGAAGCGTAGAAAATCGAAACGCGTCAACTAAAACTTGAACTATATTTATGGAAAACGTGTATCCGATAACGATAAACAACACGCTCCATGGGCCAGCTTTGTTGCCAGACAGCTTGATGATCAATAATAGAAGAATAGCATATAGGCTCCATCCTAGGAAGAATCTGAATGCCGTGAACGTTAAAGAGTCAACAAACCAACCAGTGAAAGCGCCCAGTGTAAGGTAAGAAACGTGCTTTCCAAAATATAAATCGTCGATTTTCATTGTTAGATTTGCGGCGTCGGAGGCTAACCAAGCTAACTCAAGTTCCAAACCAGTTATATTTCCCCAGTTTGGGGAGTCAACTGAGGGACGCCAATTTAAGTTCGTCGGACCAATATCAACTGTCGCATTACCCCATGTATTACTTGAGTTTGCTATTTTGTCATTTATATCCAACTCAAAGTAGCGGTTATCGTTTGAGAATAACCGTAATGTCGCATTAGCTGGAAATGTGTTGTTTTGATGTATCCATTTAATCCTGAAAGACAGCCCTTTGTAGCCCTTGTCTGCTAAACAATCGAATGTTCCTATATCTATTAGCTTCATCCAAACATGTGTATCATTAGTAACCGAAGACGTGACGCTGTAATTGCCAACAAATTTATCTGCGTCGTCAGTTGACACCCCATCAGGGGTCCAAAGTGACGTTGACTCAGTCCATTCGTCTCCTTGAGGAGTCCCTGTTTCGAGAACAAACTTTGAGGCGCTAACGTATTGGGCACCCGCCGTGGCGAGCAAGATGAGCAAAAAAATCAGGAGAGGCCCCTTAATGGTAGGGTTCTTAACGATTTCTTCAAACGCCTTAACTGGAGAATATACAACTCCAAACACTTCATGGACAACCAACTGTTGTCAAGTCTCCCCTACATTTTCAGAATACTCCTACGGAACTTCTTAATAACTGTTCTATCGTACCATTCTCCTTCTCATTTAACTAGCTCCCCAATTAGGAGAAGGCAGACGTTCTATATGATTGCTTTTAGCGCAAGGAAAACGAGTGTGAGAATCAAGCCCACAAGTAGCATTTTTACTCCATGAAAAAGGATGCTTCTACCTGACACTTTTCCAAGAAAAACGCCTAACATAAACATTACTGACAATGCAATCGCGATGGATAGCTGAAACGCGAAATTAATTGAAAATACACCAACAGGTGAGAGGAAAAAGGGCGTTAAACATGCTATGGCTGCAATGGCTGGGGACGCCCCGTATATGATTGCTGCCCATAGAGGTGCAAATCGACTTGCCTTACCTACCACGCTTTTCCCCAACTTCTTCAACATTGATTTTTCCAAGCTGTTAAGCTTCTTAGTTCGCTCAGCTTCCTCAGTCATGTATGCCCCTGCGAAACCTGACAGGCCCATGGCTATGGTTGCACCCAAACCGGACCATATCACCCAAAATTGGTTTGTAATCTCGGCAACATGCGCACCTATCACAATGCCCAAAATAGTTGTGGCTCCGTCGAAAGCGTTCATTATAAAGTATCTTCTACCTATCGGCGCAACTCCGCTGATCCTTATGTAATCTCTGATCTTCTCAAGAAATTTCATGGGGCCTTAACCCGTCTTCAAACTCTGGCAGATCTATCCTGAGGAGTTCCTACTTCCTCAATAATTCTTTCACCAGCCGCAACTTGGTCAATAGAATGGATGGCGGCACCCATTTCTTCTAATTTCTTTTTGACGCCTTCGAAGTCTATTCTGTTTCCGCCAATGACGATCTTTGCGTTTTCCACGTGTTGATCTATTTCATAAATGATTATGTTTACTGCTTCTACTCCTTCTAACTTGCTGAGGGCCTCAGAGAGTTCAATTACGCTGGGACTGTGGGGCTTTAAGACGTCCAAAACTAGTCTTCTTATCATCTTACAACAACTGACTTACTAACTCTTAATGCGTGTATTTAAAAATATTGCTTTGAGCTTAATCAATAAATATTATATGGCGCGCACCGAGTACTCATATATGATACACTTTGAACGGTGCAGAGGAAAAGGGATAAGAACCATTCGCATCCCTAGTTGGTTCAAAATGAGCTTGCTATTCGGCTCTGGGCAACCTTAGCACCCGTATTCCCTCTTTTCTGTAGGCTATCCGGTTGGCGAACAAACCCCTCAGACTCGACACTATCTTTGGATCGTGTACGGCGCTGTTAAGCAGAAACACAGCGGTCACCCTTTCCGAATAAAGCATCTCCAATGCGTATTGAAGAAACTTGTATGTTTTCTCAAAGCCCACTGACATAAGTAGATCGGAGAAAATGTCGAAAACCAGACAGACGCCGCCGTGAGGATAAGCCTTCAACATCCTATCGAGAGAATCCAAGACCAGAGGAGGATTGTTGGCGGGCAGAAGCACCTCGTTCTCAGAGAGTATTTTTGGAGCGGATATCCCTGAAGTTAGGAAGAATTTGACTGGTTGCTTAGTCAGAGATGTGTGAATAACGCTTCCCCTTGGCGTAAATATTAGTATAGGCTCAACATTGGCCATGCATTCCTTGACTAGGTCTTCAATAGCCACCTCGTATGTAGAGGCGGGGTCAAACTCCAGCAAAACCTTGCGACCGAGCATTTGTTTGTGGGTAAGGCCTACAGACTTCGAGAACCCGTCTCTATGCTCAATTACATCAATCAATCTCGCCGGCGCAACACGACCGCTGCCGAAGGCTTTGAGGATTTCAGTGCGTTGTACCTCACTCATGCCTCCAACGTTGACGGCGGTCACTTCCATGATGAATGGTTCGAATATTATGCCTACCGTTTCTGAGAGACCCCACATTGGATTGCTCCAGTAATCAAAATATTCTTGCCATCGCCCCTTGACGAAGGAGAAGTCGCCAACGTCTTCGATTTCCCTTGCTTTGCATCCTTTTCTTTTGGCCTCGGCTCGGCGATCTAGTAAAAATCGGATCGGTCGTTCCTTGTCGAAGTTACCGTCTGGCATGAAAAATTCAGATAAGCTCTTCATAAACAAGGTGCCATCCTTCTCATATTTGTCAACATCAACTCCGTACTTGGCAAGGTTAAACCTCACAAATTCGCTTTCTTCATCAGGGTAGATGTACGCAATTCTATCGCCGTTAACTATGCCCTCACGAATGAAAGCTGAAAAGGCCCTCATCTTATCTACAGATGGCGTGTATAACACGATAGCAGCCTCACCCTCTCTTACGAGACCAACTGGAGGGTACATCTCCCCCAAGAGACTTTCCAGAACCGTTGTTCTTCTGAATAACTGGACTATGACGCCGAAAAAAACGGTGGAAATCAGGTGGCCAAGCCAAAGCGCATCAAACCCCATGGGCTGAAGGATTATGGCGAAAGTGAACGTGGAGATGCCTACAGTGGCCCAGCAGACTCCTAAACCCATTGAGGCTCTGGCCGCCTTTCCGGCTTTGGCTGTGCGGCTTATTAGAAACAACAATGAGCATGGATATGCGAAAAGGGAAACAAGAATTAGAAAGAGACAGATCGTGTACCAAAATTCATATTCCGGAATGTAAATTAATTCTCCCGAAATCAAATCAATCATTTGCTTAATTTGGAAAGGTATAACCCATGTTAAAATCAGCACAGCTAGGAGAAATCCATGATGAATTAAGGCAAAGGGACCTTTTAGCGCGTCGCGTACGTTAAAGACTTTCTGGGAGCCGAGCTTAACCCTCCTATACAGGATTGCCACACACAAACCCATCGTAGCAACAGCTGATATGCAGGCTGAAATGCCGATCTTGGTCGCGTAAACCACGGTGGCTTCTGATGGAAACCAGCTCATAAATGCATCTGAGAGAATTAAGGCTACAAATGCTAAGTGTGTTGCAACGAAATACCTCTTAACGTCTTTGAAATATGAGACTTTTTGGCGGAGAAGGGCAACTATCAGAAGAGAGTTGCTTATGAGCGCAACTACGTATGCCAGAAACGGTATAGTGTACATACTTATCACTTGTGTTCTAGCCGCATTCTTCCGATTCTGATTCTTTATGACTGTTTTTTGAAAACAGTATAAAGACTTGATGAACTCAGAGTAAGTAGCACAGATATAACTCAGCTTCATACAGCTTGCACAACCCTAACTAAACCAAATGAAACATTCTCCTCCCTTATGAGTGACCCCTATTTGGAGCCTAATGCTCAAAGAATGTTGAAAGGGAGGGCAGGGGCTTTTCTGAAAACAATGTTATTACGTGAAATTTTCACCAATACGGACCCTATCCCCTAGGTTTTTTGTCTGACAATAAATTTTTTCTTTTGTCCGACAATGCTACATCCTTCGCAGAACTGAGATGGCATATTTGGATCCTAATAAAGGTCTAATGTTGAAAAACAGTATTTTCTCGGAAAAACTCCTTGCGCTAAAGTTGGAATAACCCAAACAATGTAACAACACCAAAACGTCATTGTCAAAAACGGTTAAAAATGTATCGGCATCTCTATCTTGTGGAGGCGCAAAGAGTGAAAAAGATTTTCTGGCTTTTGGATGTCAACTACGAGGTTAGAGATCACCAGCCTGAAATGTGGATGTGGGGCATAGACGACGAGGGAAAACGCATCCTCATAATTGACCGAAACTTTCTTGCCTATTTTTACCTCCTCGTGGAGGAAAAGGAGAACCCCCAAGCTGTGATGGAACGTATAGCCTCCCTCAAAGCAGATTTTCCACTCGTCGTTAGGTTGGAGCCCACAAAACGAAAATATTTTGGTAAGTCTGTTAATGCCATCAGAGTTATTTGTCAAGACCCCAACCTCATCCCAAAGTATTCTAGTGGGCTCCGAAAAATCGAAGGGGTGAAGGACTGCCTTGAAGATGATATCCGTTACTCAACGCGCTACCTCATCGACAACAACGTAAACCCCTGCGGCTGGCACACGGTGGAAGCAGAAGAGGTGGAAAACAAGCTGGGGGTTCAGGTTGACAAGCTTTACCTAGCCAAGTCTTTTCCTCAAAGCCTTGAAAAAGCAGAGATGCCGCAACTGAGAATCCTAGGCTTTTCCACAATTTGTTACAGTCCAAAGGGAGCGCCCAAACCCGAAAAAAACCCGGTTGTGGTCATCTCAACGGTTACCAACACAGGCGAAGAGACACAGTTCGTGACCAAGAACTCAGATGATAAACCCATCCTAGAATCCTTCATAAAATACGTTAGAAACTTTGATCCCGACATCATTGTTGGCTACGGAACCAGTCGCCAAGACTGGCCTTACCTTTTTGAGCGCTCCAGAAAACTCGGAGTTAACCTTTTCGTTGATCGGGCGAACACTGAACCCCATACAAGCGTGTTTGGCCACATGTCAATAACTGGACGAGCAAACGTTGACTTCTTCGATTTCGCAGATGACCTACCAGAGGTCAAGGTGAAAACTTTGGAAAACGTGGCAGACTTCCTCGGTGTTATGAAAATCGAAAAACGCACGCTCATCGAAGACGTGGACTTCCCTGCCTACTGGGAAAATCCTGAAAAACGCCCCATGTTACTAAAGTTTTCCAAGGAAAACACCCGGTGCGTCATGGGCATAGCTGAAGCTATGTTGGATTTCGCCATGCAACTGTCTAACCTCGTTGGTTTGCCCCTTGACCATGTTGGAACCGCTGCAGTAGGCTTCCGAGTTGAGTGGTTCCTGATTCGGGAAGCCTACAAGATAGGTGAACTTGTCCCAAAGAGGGTTGAGCGTCCCTACTTTCCCTATGTGGGAGCCGTGGTTCTTGAACCAAAACCGGGTGTTCATGAAAACATCGCGGTGCTCGACTTCAAGTCTATGTACCCAAACATCATGATCACCCAAAACGTCTCACCCGACACCTATGTCCCGCCAAGTGAGCCTGAGCCCACATGCGGCGTGAACATAGCCCCAGAAGTAAAGCACAGGTTCCGAAGAGAACCATCTGGCTTCTACAAGGAGGTTTTGTCCCACCTCATAGCAGCCCGAGACGAAATCCGTCCCAAACTGAAAAAGCTTGACCCTGAAAGCGCGGAGTACCGCGTCCTTGACGCTCGACAAAAGGCCGTGAAAGTTATCACTAATGCCTCTTATGGCTATACTGGCTGGATAGGTGCACGCTGGTACATAAAGCCGGTTGCTGAAGCCACAACAGCTTGGGGGCGACACGTTATTTCGAACACTATACAACTTGCGAAAAAAGTTGGGTTGGAGGTTATTTACGGCGACACGGACAGCATCTTCATAAAACACGATCCTGAAAAGGTTGAAAAGGTCTCTGAAGAAATCGGTGAGACTCTTGGGCTAGAGATAAAACCTGACAAGGTTTACGCTCGCATTTTGTTCACAGAGGCAAAAAAGCGGTATTGCGGACTTTTGCCAGACGGAAGACTGGACATAGTGGGTTTAGAGGTGATAAGGGGAGACTGGGCGGCGGTGGCTAAAAACGTGCAAGAGAAAGTTTTAGAAATAATACTAAAGGAGCAGTCTCCGGAAAAAGCCGCAAAGTTTGTGCGCCAATACATTCTTGACCTGAGAGCAAAGAAGGTGTCCTACCGTGATCTTGTCATATGGAAAACCCTTACCAAAAGAATCGAAGAATACGCTGTCAAGGCTCCCCACGTTGAAGCGGCGAAAACACTAAAGAAGGAGGGCTGGGATCTATCGCTAGGCGACAAAATCGGTTATGTCATCGTTACTGGTCCCGGTCGTCTATACGAAAAAGCGAAGCCCTACATGTTAGCCTCCTACGATGATGTGGACATCGAATACTACGTGTCAAACCAGGTGGTGCCAGCCGCGTCTCGAATCCTAGCTATGTTTGATATAGCAGAAGAAGGACTGTTACCCTCTAAAACGCCCACTCTCTTCGAGTTTACGGGAAGTTAGCCCTCAACCTCTGCGAACGTCAGCAGATGCATGCGCAAAGGCGGTTTTATAGCTTCTGAAACGCGAGCTGCCACAATGTATTTGACGTTCTTTTCACCTGCGATGTCCACGAGTCTCTGGGTTATCACCCCGTCGAAAACCACGGTGTCCACGCCTTCGATTTGACTAAGCTTCTCTGCGAGTTCGTTCACTGGCAACCTTTCTATCTGCTTCATCTTTTCATTGAACAACACTGCCTCCAACGTTCCCTCCAATCCCTTTGCAGTTTCAACGATCTGCTTAGGAACAAGTATTTTCCGTGGTTTCCTCAACCTCTTGCCCTTTATTTTCTCGATTGGAACCTTCTTGTCGAGGGCGGTCGCGATTTGCTTGGAGGTTAACTCCTCAACTTCCTTGCCTGGCGGAGCCCTAGCAACATATTTAATGTCAGTTACCTGCAGGAGTTCTTTAAGTATGAGGTCTCCTCCCCTGTCTCCGTCGAGGAGTGCTGTAACTTCCTTTTCTCGGCACAATTTTATGATGGTTTCCGGGATCTTGGCGCCCTCAAGCGCTATGACGTTCTCTATTCCGTACCTCAACAGGTTTATCACGTCGGCTCTTCCTTCAACGATGATTATTTCTTTGACGCTTTCAATGTTTGGTCCAGCCGCTAACCCTTCTGGTCCATATTTTTCAACTTTAACTGCCCTTAAAATCTCTGAAACTTCTCTGAAGATTTCCTCTGTGCTGGGGAGGGTTTCAATTGTCCATTCGTGAAGGATCTTCTTTGCTCTTTCTATGATTGTCTTCCTCCTCGCTTCGCGTACGTCCTCAATCTTCTCTAAGGTAACTAGAGCTGAGCAGGGTCCAACCCTGTTTATGCTCTCGAGGCTTGCCGCGATTATGGAGGTGGAGACTCTGTCAAGGCTTGTTGGGATGGATATTGCGCCTGTTGTTTTGTCCTGTTCTGACTTCAGCTCGATTTCTATTCTTCCTATTCTTCCTGATTTCTGGAGTTCTCGGAGGTCGAGTTCAGAGCCAAACAATCCTTCTGTTTGACCAAAAACTGCTCCGATGACGTCAGGTTTTTCGACAACTCCCTCCACTTCGAATTTGGCACGGATAACATACTTTACCGTAACCGTTTGCGATGAACCCATTAATTTTCACCTCAATCACAGATTTAACCTCATTACATATGAGATGCTCTTAGCTTTAATTGGCTTGTACCTCTTATACTTTACTACTTTATCCTCTACATTTTTTCCTCAGCGTTTCCAAGTAGGTTGCTAAACCCTCAACGTCTTTCAAGTCCCGTCCCACAAGACCCAGAAGTTCTCTCCAAAAAAGCGAGTTAGGCTTTATCTTCATTTTTTCAAGATGTTGCGTTAGGCGTTTGGTCCATTCTCTGCCACGCTTGTCGAAGTCCATCAGAAGGACTACTTCTCGCTTTCCTGTTCTCTCCACCTCGCTGAGAACATCGAGGAGGGACTTCCCAGAGGTTTTGGCTGAGATGATATAGCCCTCTATGTTTAGCCTCTGTAGGGCGTTGATGTCGTTTTTTCCTTCTACAATTATTGGGATGCCCTTAGCTGATTCTTTTTCAAGTCTCTCCAGAAGTTGCAGGATTTTTTCGGTTCTTTTCTCTAGCTTAGTTGACAAAACCCTTACCTTGTGATCTCTATTTGCATCATTTTCTTCAAAGTTTGCGGATGCCTACGGAAGTGTTCTCTGACCGGTTTCAAAATTTCCGCGAGGGCTTCTGCGACACTGTTCTTTAGGTCAAGCGGGTGAATCTTTCCCTTTAGATAGGCCTTCTCCGTCTCTTCATAGGTTTCGTATCTTTCTGGACCACCATACTTGGACGGTCGTTGGATGTCTAGACTTTCCCTCTCCGCGAAGATCACGTACTTAACCAGTTCGAGTACAGGGTTTTCCCCAACCTGCTTAGGTGGACAGTAAGCCGCCCTCACCTTGGCTTTAACATCATCCGGCGTGTCGTGTATGAATATGCAGGTTTGGGGCACGCTCTTGCTCATCTTTGAGCTGATCTGTAGGTTTATGTTGGTATCTTCGTCAAACCGTTTTTCGAGTTTTTCAGGTCCCTGCAGTCCCATGAGCAGATGAGTGTGAATGCATACTGGTTTTTTCCAATGGAGTTTTTCGGCGGTGTCCCTCGCAAGCATGTGGGCTTTTCTCTGGTCCATGCCCGCGCAGGCTACGTTGAGGTTCATGTGGAAGATGTCGGATGCTTGCATGCAGGGGTAGTAGACCCAAGCTGTTTCCATGTCAGTTAAGTCGGTCTCTCTACCCATAATTGGAAGCGCTCGCCAAGTTCTTTGAAGCGAGGAGTTCTTAGCTATGCGAATTACCTTCTCCCAGTATTCTATGTCCTTGGCTATGTCGGAAGCCCAAACGTACCGCACGCTGTCAGGACTTATGCCAAGTGCAGTGAAGCAATCTTTGAAATACTCGCCGCAGGCTCGAATGTTTTCCATATTTCCGCCAAGCTTGTTGTTTATCCAGGAGTGCCAGTCAGCGAGAAAAATTGTGAAATCGAAGCCGGCTTTCACCATGTCCTTTATCTTAGAGCCGCAGACAAGTCCCATCCCGATGTGCATGAGACCGCTGGATTCAAATCCCCAGTATGCTTTTGGCTTAGCTTCGGTTTCCAACAGCACACGTAGCTCTTGAGGGGTTACAACCTCCTCTGTGTTTCTTGTAACTAGGGTTAGTCTCTGCTCTAGGTCCAAGCCTTATCGCCTCTTAGTTTTTCGATTTCGGTTAACTTAAAAGTTCTTGTCGCGGGCGCTGTGTCCCACGTAACTAACACTCAGCCTCACAGTTGGAGCCTCACGCTCCTCTCAGCGGAGCTCTCTCTGACGCGGGTTTTAGAGCGCCCGCGCCCACCGTGTCCCACGCTTGGGTAAACCCTCTGTCATGGGTAGGTGAATCACCATCCTCTGTTGGGTCCGTCTGCATGGGCCCTTTTAGGAGGTTCCGGTGGGATTCTGCTCCTGCTTGTCTCATCGCCACTATTAAGAGCAGGAGTGGACGGAGATAAATCTTCCTAGATTGTGATAGTTGCAGGTTATCAGATTGCGTTCTCTATCTTTCTAACTCATACACAAAAAATCAGATCGTTCCTTATTGGAATCCCGAACCTCGCTTGCGCGCGCATGAGCAACAAAAAGAAGTCGAAAAAGTGAGACAGAGACATAAACGATTAATCGATTAAAAGTCTACTCAGTAGACAAGCAACTGTGTTGCGAGAATCAGCATGGCTTCGCTCGGATAGCAATGCGGCAAGAGCAACACGTGAAGTCTACGCACCCTTTATTCTCAAATGCTCGCGTCCGTGCTAGTCGATAAGCGCGCGCCAAGTACATGTCTTAATGCACGCAAAACCTGTCTAAGTCTTCTGATCAGAAAAGGAACTGCAAAATAGACGATATAGCAGATGGCAAAGTAGATTGGAATCGCAACTATGTGATTTGTGATCATGTCTTCAAAGTATCCAGTCGCATATTCACCAACAATAACGGATGTTAAATGGGTTGGGAAGAACGCGACAACGGCATCCGTGTAATAAAGTGTCATGATTCCATACTCACCAATGAACATTCCAGTATCGTATACTCTCCACTCTATTATTGAGACAATAACTGAAAGAAGCCACCACACTAATGCCACCATGCCAACGATCAATATCTGCATCCAACGCGGAATACCAATCCCGCGCGCTCGCTTAGGAATAGTCAAAACCCATGCCCATGCTATGAAAATGGCGAATGCTAACATCACGAGGTAGCTTCCAAATTGCCAAGCCCAAATTGGATAAAAGTCTAGCCATCCCCACAAGAAGTCCTCATCGAAGCCCATATATCCTATGTACTCTTCTATCAAATCTTGCCTGTATCTGTTGTAGGCTTGAATGTGTAGATATAGTGCAACAGCCCAGACCGCAGTTGCAACAATCATAAACATAGATTGCAGCCCGCGTTTTTCTTCCACCCATCGCGCGCGCTATTTTTGTCTTCATTCCCCTTCTCCTTTTTACAATAACTATTGCAATAGCTGATATTTCTGGCTTGCGAATGCACGCACACATGGTTTCCGTCAATGGTGCCATTTATATTTGAGCTATCTTGCTGCAGTTTTCGCATTTAGGTATTTTCACATATAGCTTATCTCACGTTATTTCTTCGAGGTCTATTTCAAAGGCGCCCACCGGGTTTTCAAGTTCAAAGTTGTTAATGACCTCTGGATGAACCTCTCCAAGGACGCCAATCTTCCTGCGTTTAACATAGATAGCTGCTACCCTCCCCTGTAGAAAGCTCGGATGCCCAGTTGCTTTCATCTCCCAACGCTTTACACCGAGGTTAGCTAGTAACGCCTCTGCAATGGACTTTACTTCGGTGAAGTTAGCAGTTGAGTGGGAGGAGACACCAGCTACCTGCAGTCGCCTTTCACTGCGGGTTTCGGTTTTTCCACTAATCCTTATCACGTCGGAAACTTCGAAGAACCGTTGAGGATAGCTTTCATGCTTGTTGTCTGCCAAGTTCTTCATCAGACTGGGCAGCAAATCTTCCCTAGCTATTGAGTACTCCGCAGAAACAGGATTCGCCAGCCTAACCATCCCACCACCGACCTTCCGTCTCATCCTCTCGTAGTGGGCGACTTCGTTGGTGAGGATGAAGTTCATTGCTTCGGTGAATCCCAACCCAATCATGACCTGTCGGACGCGATTCGCCTTCTCAAACGCGCTGTGTTGCTTGCCAGTCGTTATGGTCCTCGGCTTGGTTGGCTTCATTCTGAAGTAGCCGTAGCCAAGGGCAACCTCCTCAACCAAGTCAATTTCGTGCATGATGTCGATTCGGTAAGGAGGAATCAAAACCTCCAAAACTCCTCTGCTTGTCCTCTTAGCGTCCATTCTACACTTCCCGAGACTCTGCACAACCTTAGATTCCGAAAGGTTGAGACCCAGCAACCTGTTGGCGTATTCTGTTCTCAACCTCATTCGTTGAGGCGTAAGATCAGGCGAAACAACGGTGCGATCTGGATACTTAACAGGAACGCTTTCAATGGACGCTCCCATGTCCGCTAGGGCTGTGACCAGAACGTTCAAGCTTCTCGTAATGGCGTTGTGGTCTGTTCCAGTTACGTCTATGAACAGGTTTCGTGTCTGGCTGTCCACCCGTGTGAGTTCTCCGTTTATGATTGGTGGGAAGGAGAGAACCCTCTCCTTGCTGTCTATGATTAGTGGATACCTTGGAGCCCAATCTACGAGGTGGCGGTAGGCAACACCCTTCTCATGTTTCTCCAAAATCTCTTGCAGGCTCATTTCTTCTCTTTTGTCTAGGGGAACAAACCTGACAGCGTTTGGCTCGCGGGCCACGTAACTGAAAGGCGGTTGAACAGCATCTAGGTTGTGCACGCCAATCGAGGCTTTCCTCCGGTCTCTGCCCACGCCCCAGTGCAGGTCCTCCTGCATCTCCATGAGCTCCCGCACCGACTCATCGTCCAGCTTTACGTTGCGTATCACAGCGGCCACAACATAGGGTCTGACCTCTGAAACGCTGGAATCCACGTTTAGAACGATTTTTCCTTTTGTTATTTCATATTTGGGCAGTCTGGTTTCCCATCTCCTGAGCCCTAGGAACGCCCGTGCCACTCCAGCGGGACTCGAAAAGTCGACACGGTTTGGGTTAAACTCAACCTTCACATAGTCTGGTCCAACTTCTTCTATGTCTAAACCTGTCCAAGGAAGCCACTTAGCCATCTCCTCTACGGTGATGGGACGGCCGATGGATGAGGAGAAGCGGTCTCTGTAGAGGGTGATCACTGGCATATTGGGGTCCTCCTGATCCAGCCTAAGTCGTTTTTGTACAGGAATCGCATGTCGTCTACGCCTAGTTTTAGCATTATGAGGCGTTCTAGTCCTCCTCCCCAAGCCAGCACTGGATACTTTATGCCTAGGGGTTCCACAACTTCTGGTCGAAATATGCCCATTCCGCAGAGTTCCATCCAAGCTTTGAGTTCTGGAACGTAAACTGTGGATTGAGCTGATGGTTCTGTGTAGGGGAAGTAGCTTGGCCAAAACTGAACTTTTCTTAATCCAAGCTTGAGGTAAAACTCCTTCAGGGTTCCCATCAGATCCCGCAGTGTTACGTTTCTGTCCATAACTATCCCTTCGATTTGGTGGAACTCAGCTAGGCGTTTGTAGTCCACCTTCTCGTTGCGATACACCCGGTCTACCGAGAACACTTTGACTGGAGGCTCCTTGTGCTCAGCTAGGTGGCGGATCGTTACGGAGGTTGTGTGTGTTCGCAGTATGAGCCTCTTTGCTTCATCGAGGCTCCACGGGTATTCCCAGCCCCTTGATCCCGTTTTCCATCCGTCTTCGTGAGTTTTAGCCACGGCATTCACAATGTTTCTGCTGGGTAGCCGTCCCTCTCTTGGGTGTGCTAGGTAAAAGGTGTCTTGCATCTCCCTAGCAGGGTGGTCTTGAGGCTGGAAAAGGGCGTCAAAGTTCCAGAAGGCAGTTTCAACAATTGGACCTCGAATTTCCGTGAAGCCCATCTCTAGGAAGATTTCTCTAACTCTCTGAATTATCTGTTGCACAGGATGGATTTTCCCGGGGTACACAACTGGACCGGGCGCTGTCACGTCAAAGCGTCTGAGTTTTACCCTTCGCCACCTTCCTGTGCGGATGAGATCTGGAGTTAACTGACTGACTTCCTCAACTATTTCAATTCCCTGCTTAACCAGTTCCCAGCCGTTCTCAGTTAACTCCAGCTCTCTGAGAGTCTTTTCATCCATCCTTACAAGTTTTCGTCTCCCCAAAACGGGAACGGCGTCTTGAAGTTGCTTGCTCAATCTCTCAACAATTAGCGACCCTTTCTCATCCAGGAGGGATAGAAGTTTTTCGTCGACCCCTATCGGTGGCTCTTCCGTTGCTTTGAGCACGTTTTTCTTTTTTTCTATGGTCGCCCAGCCTTTGCGGTGTAGCCACCCCAAAGCTATGGTTAGAAACCTCTTTTCCAAGGCTGACTCCTTAACCACTTCCTCAACTGAAGCCTCCCCGCCCAGCCTCACCAGTGCGCGGACTAGGCGTCTTTCTGGAAGACTCTTCTTCGCGTGGTGTCTTCCTTCCTCGTTTAGCCTAACTACTGTTTGCTTTTGCTCGTGGATTCTTGTCAGTTTCTTCGTTGTGAGAGATAGGGCGGCTCGCATGACTGCGGCGTGGGCTAAGCCGCTAGTTTCAACGATTTGATCGACGGGTGCTTTTCCTCCGAGCTTTTGCAGCGCGAGCAAGGTTTTCTGTTCGTTTTCCCGAAGTTCAACCACCGCGTTTCCCTCCAAACTCTAATAGCTCTAACTTTACTGTTATAGGGTAAAGTAGTTTATTGCTATGATAAAACTCTTTTAATGGTTTTAGCGGGGGACGCCCTTGACTAGTCAGGAGTAAAACTGGGAGCAGAGTGGTGGAAATTGGCAGGGCATCCCTTCACCGTACAATGGATAAAGATAAAGGTTATTTATAGTTTGTCTCGTCTTTAAATGGGAACGTTATCTTAAAAGGATTGATGAATGAACGGTGTTGAGTTATGACTGAAGAAGAGGAAGAAATGATTGTTACGCCCTGGGAGGTCTCTGGCAGGATCGACTACAACAAACTGATACAGCAGTTCGGCACCCAACCCCTCACCGAAGAACTCTTAGAGAGACTAAGAAAACACACAGGAAAGCTACACATACAACTCCAAAGAAAACTGTTCTTCTCCCACAGAGACCTAGACTGGATCCTAGATCAGTATGAGGCAGGACAAAAGTTCGTTTTATATACGGGTAGGGGACCCTCAGGACCCGTCCACCTCGGACACATTGTCCCCTGGATATTCACGAAACACCTTCAAGACGCTTTTGACGCAAAACTTTATTTCCAAATGACCGACGACGAGAAGTTTCTCATACATCCCGAGTTCACCGTGGAGAAGTCGCTTAGCTTCATGTACGACAACTCGCTGGACGTTATCGCCATGGGCTTTGACCCCGAAAAAACTAGGATCATCTCCGACGTCAAGAACGTCAGCGTTCTGTACAATATAGCGATACGAGTGGCTAAGCACGTAACCTTTTCCACAGTGAAAGCGGTCTTCGGCTTTGAGGACAGCTCCAACATAGGGATCATTTTCTTTCCAGCCCTTCAAGCTGCGCCCTGCTTTGTAGAGTCAGATCTAACTGGGAAAAATGTGCCCTGTCTGATTCCTGCGGCGATTGATCAGGACCCATACTGGAGGGTCACCCGGGACATAGCTCCCAAGCTTGGCTACTACAAGCCAGCTCAAATCCACTGCAGATTCCTTCCCGGCTTGGGAAGGGGTGGAAAAATGTCTGCTTCCCTCCCGGAAACCTGCATATTCACCACAGACCCCCCGGAAGTGGCCGAGAAGAAAATCTGGAACGCCTTCACAGGCGGCAAGCCAACCGAGAAAGAGCAGAGAAAAAATGGAGGAGACCCATTCATCTGTACCATTTACTACTACTTCTACTACCTGTTCGAGGAAAATGACCAGAAAATTATAGAACTTGAAAGAGAGTGCAAGTCAGGAGGAATCATCTGTGGCGACTGCAAAAAAATGTTGACGGAAAGGGTGAAGAAATTTTTGAGGGAACACCAGAAGAAAAGGGAGAAAGCGAGAGACATCGCGGACAAGTTCTTTATCAAATAGTCTTTAATGCTGCATGAATGTTTTTAGGAGATTAGGGAGGAAACTGGTTGGAAACCAGAAAAGTTGAGGTTAGTTTGTCTTCAGCATACCGGCTATTGTTTCCCAAGAATGTTGTTTTGGTGAGTTGCATAGATAAGGCGGGAAAAGCGAATGTTATAACTCTGACATGGTGTATGCCAGTATCTATCCGTCCGCCGATGCTCCTCGTGGGCATGACTCCCCCAAGATATTCGCATGAGCTGGTTGAAGAAACCAAGGAATTTGTGGTTAATGTTCCAACAATGGATATTGTCAGAGAAACTCTATTCTGCGGTAGGAGAACCGGGAGGATACACGATAAGTTCGAGGAAACGGGGTTGACTCCCCTGCCAGCCAAGATGGTTCGTCCCCCCATCATAAAGGAATGCGTGGCACATCTTGAATGCATGGTGCGTCAGCAAATATCTACGGGAGATCACACGCTATTCGTTGGCGACGTTCTAACCGCCTACGTGAATGAAGGAGTTTTTCTAAACAACAAATTCGACCTTGAGAAGGTGAAATTGATCTACCATGTGGGGGGAGACGACTTCGTAACCCTTGCTCCAGAAATAGTCTCGCCCCAATTGTAAATCAAGAGAGTAGATATTGACAAAATCTAGGTTAAGTCTCATTCCGTGTGAGGTGGCAAGCCCTTTCTGAAATAGTTTGTTAAGTCATCTGTTTGTGCAATAACTAATGCGCGCGCCACGAACCAAGCTTAACTTTTCTTCTTCACTTTTCTCCTTTTTTCCCAAGTTTTCATTTTCTTACGCTTGAAGAATTCTGGATAGCGGCGCGCGTCCTCGTAGATAGGTCTTGGAATCTTGGTTCGAGGAAAATAATGATCACTCATCCGTCCTTCTGGAGGCGCCAATGGATACTTCGGTTTTGCTCCTCTGTAAACGGAACGATAGATGAGGTAACAGTATAGGAAGAACCACCCGAGGAACTGAGTTGCAAATAAAATCCCGTATAATGAAGGGGCAGCCATGAGCACTTGGGTCGTAATAGTAAAAAGAAAAGGAGGTATGAATATGCAAAATCCAACCAAAAATAGAAGCCAAAATTTGACTTTTCTCTTCACCCTCTTTCCCAATAACTGTTACTTAAACCAGCTATTACATTTTGTGCTTTTCAGATGCGCGCGCATGGGCGCGTTAAGTCGTCTGTTTGTGCGACTAACTAAACATTTCGTCTAGTCAGAGATGGCAGGCTTCTCCGGGTTTCAATGGAACAACTTTAACTTTTGGCGCTTTCTCCTTGACGAATTTTATGAAGTCTTCGGCTGAGGGAGACAAAACTGGAAACGTTTGGTAGTGCATGGGAATAACCACTGAGGGTCTGACGAGTTTCACAGCCTCAGCCGCCTCTCTATCTCCCATTGTATAGTAGCCTCCAATCGGAATCAAAGCTACGTCTGGACGGTGGATTTCGCCGATGAGCCTCATGTCTCCAAAGAACCCAGTGTCTCCAGCGTGGTAAATAGTCTTCCCTTCCCCCTTTAAAACGAAACCTACTGGTGTTCCTCGAGTGCATGAGTGGTTGGCGCGAACCATCGATATCTCTATTTCCTTCACGTTGACGCTGCCTCCGATGTTAATTCCAACGGTCTTCTTCACTCCATTTTCCTGTGCGTAGACGCTAAGTTCATGTACGCCGACAAACGTTGCTCCAGTTCGTTTACAGATGTCGAAGGTGTCGCCAAAATGGTCCGAGTGGTCGTGGGTGACACAGACAACGTCAGCTCTCTTGATGTCAGAAGCCCTCACAGGAGCCTTCGGATTCCCATCCAGCCACGGGTCTATCAGGACAATTTTGTTCATAAACTGGATTTCAAAGGCAGAGTGTCCCAGCCACCTTATCCTTCCCATGTTGGGTTCCACCCTTTCCCTCTGAAACCTTTTTAACATTATGCTCATTTAAAGGAATTTGCGTGCAAGAGAATGACAGTTCCCGAAGACGTTTTCCAAAAGTATCGACGAGCAGGAAAAATCGCCGCTGAGGTTCGAGAGGAGGTTAAGAGAACCCTTCGTGAAGGCACACCTATCATTGACGTCTGCGAAAGAACTGAGTCTATGGTTCGGAGGAAGGGTGGAAAGCCAGCGTTTCCCTGCAACGTGTCTGTGAACGAAATAGCCGCGCATTACACTTCGCCCCCAGATGACAGGCGAACGATTCCTGAAGACTCCCTTGTTAAGGTGGACATCGGCGTTCATGTGGATGGGTATATTGCGGACACCGCCGTAACCGTCTGCTTCAATCCAGAGTATGAGAACCTTGTGGGCGCAGCTGAGGAAGCCCTTGAAAAGGCTGTTGAAATACTTCGTCCCGGACTGTCCATGTCACGGTTCGGCTCGACAATTCAGAAAACGATTAGGACACTGGGGTTTAAACCCGTCTCCAACCTCACTGGACACCAGATTGGACGATATTTGATTCACGCGGGAAAGTCCTTGCCCAACGTATCTCACCTTTCCACTGCCAGGGTAAGCGAGGGAGAGGTTTATGGGGTGGAGCCCTTCACAACCATTGTCAATGCGGTTGGCAAGGTTAAGGGAGGCTCCGAAGCCCACATCTTTCGACTTTTAAAGCACAAGTCCTTAAGGAACCCTTACGCCAAGCAACTTTTAAGCTACATCAGGAAAAACTTTCGAACACTCCCCTTCACGGAGCGGTGGCTTCAAGGATGTGTGCCCGACGATCGTTACAAGGACGCTTTTTCAGAGCTCCTCTCTTCAAAAAGTTTGATGTCTTATCCTGTGTTTATAGAGGCCAGCGGAAAACCAGTGGCGCAGGCGGAGCACACCGTTTTGGTGGTTAGGGACGGATGCATCGTGTTAACTTAGTTCTTTGCCCTTCTTCTCCTCTCTGACTTCGCGGTAGATCGAAGCAATAATCATTTTTTCGTTGCATTTCGGGCATCCCTCAGCTTCTTTAAAGACGTAGTCTCCCCGCTGAAAGTCTCGGATGTTCTTAAACCCGCACTTTTGGCACAGGATGGTTGTTGCAACCCGTTGCGCTTGAATGGGCAGTCTCAGCGTTCTCCTTCTTGTTTGAATCAGTATGTACGTGAGAAGAGTGAGTCCCATAATGCCTATCAGCATAAAGTAGCTTCCTTGGATGGAATTTTGCCCTCCAAATGCATTGGCCGCAAAGAAAAACGCAGCAATCGACAGACCAAGAGCTACGATGATTACTATAAATAAGATGGAGGAAAACCTGCTTTCCGGAGGACCCTTTTCACTCATTTTTCCACCTACTGTCCAATTCCTATAGTGTTGCCTATACCAGCTATTATGATTGAGTCACCTTTTTTCGTCCTTTCTAGGATTAACCGTTTAATTATGTCAATCACAGCATCCGCGGCGTCGAATACTTCTTTTCGCATTGTTGAAACCGCGTCCCCTATGTCTTCTTTTACGAGGACCACGTTCACTGGAATCTTGTACTTGAGCACGGTTTCTTCAACCTTGTACTTTTCAACTTCGGGTCCGCCGATCGCCACTCCCACTCCCTCTGCTACTTCTCCGGGTTTCTCTCCCTCAAGCTTTTGAGCAGCGTCAACAACTATAGCGGTGGCAATTTTTCCATTGTTCTTCTCGATAATCTGTTTTATTGCTTCACCAGGTTTACCCACGTTTCCGCCCGGTCCGTCCGCCTTTAGCACATAGGCTGTTCGCTCTTCTATGGGCACCTTAGCTATAACAATATCCTTGGCTATTTTCTTCGTTTTGTGTCCGTGCATAAGCTTGGCTGCGACGAGTGCGCCGGCTCCGTCTCCTATAGGCTGGCCGTCTTTGAATGCCTGTAGGGCGCTGGAAAAGGCCTCTGCCTCTCGCATGATCAGGGGCAAAAGCATCTGGATTTGCATGATGATGTAGAGGCTTTTGGTTTTTTTTCCGAGCAAGTAAAAGTGCCTTATAATCTTATAGATGATGTTTAGGGCGAGAGCGGCTTCGAGCATGTTTTCCATATTGTTCCTTTGGGTTTCCTCCACTCCTGGGATCATAAGCTTCACTTCATCCTCAAAACGGACATCTCGAACATCCAGCAGATGCTCCAGTCTCCACATTACGCCTGAGGGATCCATATCCACGGGGGCTATAGCTACATACTCCAAAAACCGGTCAACCCTAGCTGTTGGATCAGCCTCTGACCCTCCCAGTTCCTTCAGCGTTGATATAGCTGTCTTCCGTCCTCCATCCCTCATAAACTTAAGGCGGAAAATGGAACCCTCCACTTCCCTCAACATCAACGTAAATTGAATGCGCTGCCCATAAATGAAAGTCGCTACAATCAAAACAATCCAAGCCACTTGCAAAATCCACGCGAAAATGTCGCCTTGTCCGGTGGGAAACTGAGAAACCTCTGGAATCAATGGGCACTCACGTTTCAAAGAACTATGTGTGGATAGTTATAAACTTTGAGGATTTCCCCTACATAGGTTTGATACAAAGCTGGATAAATGGGGCTGCCAGCTTTTCCGGCTTCGCGTGGCCGAAGACCACACTAACACCGGAAACGGAGCGCGGTTTAACTTCCGAGTTCGGAGCGGGATCGGGTGGGTCCCGCGCCCTATGGCCGGCAACCCGTTACCTCCTAATGCTGGAAACATCTTAAAAACGTTGCTGATGATGAAGGATTGGGGTGGTGGGTAGACGGTTGCGGCTGATTGATTGTCATGTACATCTTATTTGGGTGCCAATAGAAAAAATTGTTTGGGACCCAAAAGGATTGTTCATTAAGCTTCTGCTTTGGGTACTGCGGGAAACCTATATATTTTAAGCTAATGAAGTTTTCAATGGTGGGTGGGGCCGTAGTCTAGTTGCGACTCGCCAAACGACGAGCCGCTGGAAAGGGATGACGACGGGCTCCAGAATACGCATGGACGGGTTTGCGGACCAGAAGGCTGGGATGAAGAGCTTCTGGAGCGAGGAGAGAAACCCGTAGGAACGGAGATGACCGTTCCGGGTAGAGGTCGTCGGTTCAAATCCGGCCGGCCCCACCACAAGACAAACCGACACCATTGAACCGCGCACGCGCGCAAAAGTGACTTCTTTCACAGGGTTGCGGAGCTCTTTTCCACTCATCCCAGCATAGTGAATCGTTTGAAAGGCTATGAGAACTCGCACAATCGTCGCTATTTCCTAGCTTAAAGAGTTCTCTATGGCCTCTTCTATTGAGTTTATTAGTTCTCGGCTTCGAATTAGTTCCACAACAGCCTCTATATCCTTCGACATTACCCTGTCCTCTTTTAAGGTAGACACCCTCTTTCTTACCAGCGAATATGCCGCTTTGGTTCCTTTTCCAAGTTTGTCTGGACCCCGAAATTCTGTTCCTTGAGCCGCGCATAATAATTCGATGGCTAAGATATGCTCTACATTTCGGAGGATTTCCATCGCCTTTCTTGCCGAAATTGAACCCATGCTTACGAAGTCTTCAAAGTTTGCCGAGGTGGGAATTGAATCGACACTTGCGGGATGGGCTAGAGCTTTGTTCTCTGAAGCTAGAGCTGCCGCCGTAATTTGAGTAGACATGAAACCGCTGTGTATCCCCTCTTCCGCTTCTTTGTGAATCAGGAAAGCGGGCAGTCCAAGGTTTAGGTTTTCATCAACGAGCCGCGCTATCCTTCTTTCAGACATGTTACCAATTATGGTTAGCGCTATGCTTAGGAGATCCATTGCAACGGATATTGGTTGCCCAAAGAAGTTCCCACCCGACAAAAACTCCTTATCTTCAACGAAGATCAGCGGGTTGTCTATAGCAGAGTTTATCTCTATTTCTATCACTCTTTTCACATAAGAGACAGCGTCTCTTGCCGCACCTAAGACTTGGGGAACGCATCTTAGGCTGTAGGGATCTTGAGGAGACGTAGCCTCAGATTCTTTCACTACCCTACTACCCGTCCGCATTATTTTGCTGCCAGCAGTTAGCAACTGTAGGTTTCGGGCGCTTTTAATTTGGCCTAGATGCGGTCTCACCCGATGAATCCTTTCATCAAAGGCGTCAGATATCCCCCTTAAGGCTTCGAGACTCATGGAGGCAGCAATCTCGGCTATCTTAATCAATGTCTCTGCGTCATAAAGCGCCAGTGTTCCAATAGCCGTCATTAGTTGCGTGCCGTTGATTAAGGCCAGTCCTTCTTTGGAGTCAAGCCTAACTGGGGTGATCCTGCCCTTTTCCATAGCTTCTTTACCACTCATTTTTTCCCCCTGATACTCTGCTTCACCTTCGCCCATCATCACCAATGCCATGTGGGATAACGGAGCGAGGTCCCCGCTGGCGCCTACAGAGCCCTTTTCTGGGATTACCGGATGCACTTCTCTGTTAATCATTTGAACTAAGGTCTCTAGGGTTATCAATCTGATCCCTGAATTTCCCTTGGCCAACGTATTGGCCCTCAAAAGCATCAAAGCCCTTGTCACATCCCTTGGTAACGGTCTTCCAACACCAGCCGAATGACTTCTAATTAGGTTAGACTGAAGCTTTTTGATATTTTCTGGAGGGATAATCACATCTGCTAAAGCCCCAAAACCAGTTGTAACGCCGTAAACTACCATTTTCTGCCTTACAACCTCTTCAAGAAATTGCCTACATTTCTTTACTTTCTCCCTTACTTTCCTCGGAATTTCAACTTTAGCTCCATTCCGCGCTACCGCAACCACATCCTCTATGGTAAGGTTTTCACCGTCAACAAACACCATCATTATCCCCTCTTTTCATGCTGACACTATTAATGGATGATTACTAAAACGTAGTAAAGCTTTCGCTTTCGTCAAAGAAAGAAGAAAAAAGGAAGAGTTTCGAATCGTTTCTGGCCCTTGCGGGTTATTGTTTCAGCATTGGCATTTTGATTTTTTTTATCTTGGCTATTTTCTTAGCTTTTTCGTAGCCTGCGTCAGCGTGTCGAACTATTGCTGTTCCCGGGTCCGTAGTTAGGACTCGCACTGTCCTTTTCTCAGCTTCTTTGGTCCCGTCAACAACTAGGCACATCCCTGCATGGATGCTGTACCCTATTCCTACGCCTCCTCCGTGATGTACGGCAACCCATGTCGCTCCGGCCACAGCGTTCAAAAGAGCGTTTAGGATAGGCCAGTCTGCAATGGCATCGCTTCCGTCCAACATACCCTCAGTTTCCCTGTTTGGTGATGCAACGCTTCCTCCGTCCAGATGATCTCGCCCAATCCAGATGGGACCTGATAGTTTGCCTTTACGAACCATGTCGTTCATGATTTTTCCAAACCTAGCTCTCTCGCCGAAGCCCAACCAGCAAACTCGAGCTGGCAAGCCTTGAAACTTCACCTGCTCCTTTGCCTTCCTAATCCATCGGCACAGCTCCTTGTTGTACGCAAATTCCTCGAGGATAACGTTGTCAAGCGTGTAAATGTCCTCCGGGTCGCCAACAAGTGATGCCCACCTAAAGGGACCGCGTCCCTCACAAAACATTGGTCTGATGTACCTGCGCACAAAGCCTGGGAAGGCAAAAGCTTCTTTGCATCCTCCGTTGAAAGCCTCCTGACGTATGTTGTTGCCGTACTCAAAGGCGACTGCTCCCTTCTTCATCATTTTAACCATGGCTTCCACCTGCGCACACATGCTTTTCCTGGCTTCTTCAATGTAGAGGGCAGGATCTCTTTCTCGAAGTTCGTCGGCCTCCTCCATAGAGAGTTCGGCGGGGTAATACCCTTTGAGAGGGTCGTGGGCTGATGTCTGATCCGTCAAAACGTCCGGTGTGATTCCCTTCTTGACAAGTTCTGGATGAACCTCAGCGGCGTTGCCGAGTAACCCTATGCTTCTAGGCACTCCTTCCTCCTTGGCTTGTTGAGCCATGGTAATCGCTTCGTCTAAATTGTCGGTCCATGTTTCGAGGTATCCGTGCTTAAGTCTTCGGTCAATAGCTTTTTTGTTGATTTCGACAATGAGAGCAACTCCATCGTTCATGGTTACGGCCAATGGTTGCGCTCCACCCATCTCGCCTAAGCCGGCTGTTAGCACCATCTTTCCTTGCAGACTTCCTCCGAAATGTTCCTTCGCAACCGCGGCCATAGTCTCGTAAGTGCCTTGTAGGATGCCTTGCGTTCCGATGTATGCCCATGAGCCGGCTGTCATCTGTCCAAACATGATCAGTCCTTTCTGTTCCAACTCGTAGAAGTAATCCCAAGTTGCCCATTTAGGAACGAGCATGCTGTTGACGATCAGCGCCCTCGGAGCCCACTCATGCGTCTTGAAAACAGCGGCTGGCTTCCCACTCTGAACCAAGAGCGTTTCGTCGGTTTCTAGCTCCATAAGCGCCTCAACAATCTTGCTAAAGCATTCCCAGTTTCTGGCAGCCTTTCCTGTGCCGCCATAAACAACTAGATTCTCAGAATCTTTGGCAACCTCAGGATCAACAACATTGTGCAACATTCGAAGAATGCCTTCAATCTGCCAGTTTTTGCAATGTAGCTCTGGGCCTGTTATGCGCTTAATCGGCTTTTTCAGCTTTAACAAGGCGTTCACCAAGAGGCTTAAGGGAAAATGGCAGTTATAAATTTTTGAGATTATGGAATATTTCTAGTCATTTTTCCGTCATTCACAACAAGCTTTCCATTTTTTATCACCTTGTCTACAAGGTTCGTCCCGTAACGATATCCTAAGAACTTGTGATTAGGAATGTTTAAAACGGCAACATCAGCCTTTTTGCCTACCTCTAGGCTTCCCACGGCTTGCGCTCGATTTAGAGCATGAGCGGCGTTGATCGTTACAGCCGCTATGGTTTCCGCGGGAGTCATCTTCATCTGGTGGCAAGCCAACGCGATTATGAATTGTTGACTCTCTACCCAGCAACTTGGGTTATAGTCCGTTCCTAAGGCAACAGGAACACTCCACTTAATCATCTTTCTCGCATCTGCATATCTTCCAGTCATCAGCGAGAAGGAAGCCCCTGGAAGCAGAACTGCGATGACACCACTCTTCGCCATAGCCCTTAGACCCTCGTCAGAGGCAAAAAGGAGATGACTCGCTGAAATAGCCTCCAGTTCCGCGGCTAGTTCTGCTCCTCCAAGTTTGGTCATTTCATCCGCGTGTAGTTGGGGAGTTAAACCGTGTTTTTTGCCGCTTTGGAGGATTTTCTTAGATTGCATCAAATTGAATACTCCTTTTTCGCAAAAGACATCGCAAAATTCCGCTAGCTTGCGGCTTGCAACCACTGGAATAATTTCTTTGATTAGGAGATTTATGTATTGATCTGCGTTGTCTTTGTACTCTGGAGGAATCGCGTGAGCCCCAAGGAAAGTGGGCACGATGTCTATTGGGTGTTCTTTGTTTAACGTTTCTACAACTTCTAGGCACTTTATCTCCTCGCCTACGGTCAATCCATAACCACTCTTGGCTTCCACGGTGGTTGTTCCATGCTCCAGCATGACGTTCAGCGTTTCCTTGCAACTTTTGGTCAACTCATCCTTGCTGCTGTTTCTCGTTTCTCTTACGGTTTTTAAGATTCCTCCGCCCCTTTCAAAAATTTCCATGTAAGTTGAGCCATGTATCCTCATTTCAAACTCGTCTTCTCTGGAACCAGCGAAAACAAGGTGGGTGTGAGGATCTATGAAACCGGGCATGACAACCTTTCTACTAGCATCTATCGTTTCTTTGCCTTCAAATTTCCTTCCGATCTCCTGCGTTTTTCCTACACCGACTATTTTCCCTTCGTTAACAGCTAGGCCACCGTCCCTAATAATTCCCAAATTCTTCATCTGCTCGCCTAGAAGAGGCTTTCGACTTCCTCCCTGAAGGGTGATGACTTCGCTGGCGTTTTCAATCAAGAGATCTACTTCTTTCCTATACACTTTCCCCTCGCTCCTTTTCCGCGGCTTTTTGTATAGCTACTTCAAGGATCCTAAATTCGTCAAAATCGTCTATCTTCAAGTAGTATGCAGCCGCATCTATTATGGCTCGCAACGGGGCTAATCCACAGAACTCAGATCCAACAATTGGAACATCGTATCTTTCTGCCTCAATTTTAATTAGCTCAAAAACCCTATAAATGGGCGTTTTCTCGAAATCACTTATGCTCATCCCAATTTGAGTGATGCCCCGCTCAGGTATTTCGGCGGCCATAGCCCTCACGAAGGCTGGTCCTCCCTTCTTGGCGTGCAAAGCCTTCGCTATTTTCTTGGCTATCTTTATGTCTGGAGTCCCTAAGTTAACGTTAAAGCCTACCATGACTATGCGGGCTCCGGTTATTGTCGCGCCTGCCGTTGGATGGGGAAACGCTGGTCCGAAGTCGGGTTTTCGCTCTGGTTTTTTTAGCATCTCCTGAAGCTTCTCGTATTCTCCTAGCCTTATCCAATCCAAATCACTTTTCTCCGGGCTAGTGGCAGCCTCTCCGTAAAGATAGACAGGGATGTTGCATCTTTCAGCTAGAGTTTTTCCAAACTTTTTTGCTACATCGATGCAGTCTTTTATAGTGACGCCTTTTATTGGAATGAAGGGTACGACGTCCACAGCTCCGATGCGGGGGTGCTGTCCTTTGTGTTTATTCATGTCTATAAGCTCTATCGCTTTTATTGCCGAGTTCAGGGCCGACGTATAAACAGCGTTTGTATCCGCGATATAGGAAACTACTAATCTGTTGTAGTAGCCATCGTAGGTGTGATCAAGAAGGTAAGTCCCTTTAACCCTTTTTATTTCGTTCAGAATGCATTCCACAACTAGGGGGTCGGATGTGCTAAAGTTTGGCACACATTCTATTATCTCTTTCACACTGTCTCCTCCGTTTCTAGGAATTATACATAATCAGAGGAGCCTTAATCCTTTCGTTAGATGCGCTCGAGGTTTTCATAATGATGAAGAATATAATGTAGAGACTGTAGATACCTGTAACTGCCGTTGCACTATAGCTACGTCTGGCAAATTTGCGGATTTAAACGACAGTCTTCTCTTCCCCATCTTCTCTGTAAATTTTAAATGAAAGGCTGCGTCTAGCCGGCCCCACCACCTAAAATATTTGCTCTGAGCTTGCGCAGATTTTGCTTTATCTTTGTAGATGTTTTATTTCATCTCAAGTCCCCACAAGGAGAGATTTAAAAGACGCTAAAATCCCGGCTAGAAGAAGACTATCCTTTAAAATGTTCAAGGTGCCCATAAAACAAATATTCACTAAAGTCTCTAAGATTCCTCTCTCAAAGAGATTGGACCAAGGAGCGTGGCAGTTGTGAAAACACCGCAGAACAAGGTCGAGGAGGAAATCTTTGAGCTTTGGAAGGAACTGAAACCGTCAAGCGCGTTTGCGTCTGGTTTAGACGACTGCGCGGGTAAATTGTTTGTGCCGACTGAAGGAAACGTGAAGCGCATGTTAGGGAAGATTACAAAGTTGAAGACGCATGCAGAGAATACGGTGCAACAGAAATTTCTGCAGTGTTTAAAAACTGAGCTAAGCTTTCAAGAACCATACATGGCTTTGGAAAATACACTTTGGACGTTCTACGGGCACCTGGTGAAGGAAGGAATCAAAGTTGAACATCTGCTCTCCTTAACGTCTCATGCAAAAAAAGTCTTAGAGGTTTCGAAGGAGAGGCTGACTAAGAAGGAGTGGCCAGTCGAGATACGAGCTATCACGTGTTATGCAGGAAACAGCCTACTCGGAATTCTAGAAACAATTCGCAACGAAACAAAAAACGAGCAGTTGCGAGAAGAATTACAACATCTCAAAGGGGCGGTGGACGATTACCTGAAGGGGTTCCATGTGGAAGGCGTGAAAGAGGGAACCTTTGAAGAGGTTTTTCCAATCCTGGAGAGAGAAGGGGGCGATATTGGACGGAGGGAGATATACCCCAAACTCTTGAGGGACCTCTATGACTATTCTGAAACTGCAAATGAGATTGAGAGAAAGGCGCTGAGATGGTTGAGAGAAGAGTTGCCGAGGCTTATGGAAATCACGGGGAAACTGGCTAGAATTTATGGAATAGAACCAAAAGTTGAATCGGTAGCCGACGAAATGACGAGGAGACGGAACGTGGAGAAATCTAGAGTCGTGGAGTTTGTCCTTGACATACGGCAAAAGTTGCAGAAAGTTGTTGAGAGCCACCTGGTGAGGATAACGCCCACCTACGATACTAGAGTTGTAGAGACACCCCCCTATCTTGTAAGCCTTATCACAACTGCAGCTGCAAGCTGGTTTGACACCTTAACCAAGAAACCCTTCAACGTATTCTTTATCACAACCGACCCCAAAAGATCAGCGCCAGCAAACGTCCCAGACCTAATTAATGCTATTATTCATGAAGAGTATGGGCATTGCATAAACCACTCCAATTCGGTCGCTAACTTAGCTGCCAAGCCAACGCTGACAGAGTTGCTGGACGTTCCCCTAGGACTGCAGATCAGCGAGGCCATTTCATTCTTTAGAGAAGTAGAGTTCGTTTCGTTGCTGAAACAGCTGGTGAGAAAAAAGGAGGCGGAGCTTACACGAGATGAGAAGGAACTTTTAGACGCCCTCAGAACTATTGCAGATCTAAACACGGTCATACTTGAAAACGAGTTCCTGGTTCTAGAGTGGCGTATACTGCGGTTCCTTCGAGCAATAGGAGATGTACGTATCAACATGGGTAAACAAAGCGCTACAGAGTTCATTAATTGGGCTCACGAGCAGACAGGCCTATCCAAGAAGATGCTTTACAACGAGGTTTTCACTTTTCAGGAATCCCCGGGTTACGCTCCATGCTACTGTATGGCTGGCGAAGAGCTGAGGAAAATTCAATCGCTTGCCGTGGAAAAGGGCAAGAGCGCGATTGATTTCAACACTTATGTGAGTTCCATGGGCTGTCTGCCTAGAACCGTGTATGAGGGAAGGCTGAGAGAATACGCAGTGTCTGCTGCCTAATCTCAACAGTGATATGTGCGATTACATAGGACAAAATTTAAGGTCTGCACCTTTCATATCACCCAGACTATTCCCATGAATGGTGAGCTGTTTGATATCATTTCGAAAGCTGAAGGAGAATTTCTCATATTTTAGAGGGAACCTCCTAGTTCTAACTCTTAGCTGGGTGTTTTGGTCTCCAGCAATGGTCATGGTGTATACATATGAGCCAAAGTATATTCTCGCTTTAGGAGCCGACACATTTATAATGGGAGCAATCTACGGCATCGCCACGGTTGTTCTTTGTGTTACCCGTATTCCTGGCGGATTTATTGCAGATAGGTTTGGAAGAAAATGGGTCGTCGCCATAATGTCTTTTGGAGCCGCTTTAACCTACTTGCCCTATGCTTTCGCTCAAAGTTGGCAGTGGATTCTAGTTGCGGCAATACTCTCTAACCTGACCTTAATCTATCAACCCGCCCTTATGGCTGCCTTCGCAGATAGTATTCCACCTGAAAAAAGAGGAAAAGGTTACGCCTTATCAAATTTTCTTCCCACAATAGTCTGCGTTTTCAGCCCTAGTATAGCAGGATATTTCGTGCTAACTAGAGGGCTTGTTGATGGAATGAGACTCCTTTACCTGTTTGCCACCGGTTCAGGGTTAATGGCAGCCTTCTTAAGACTATTCTTTCTAAAAGAAACCCTCCCCAAAAGGGAAGCTCATTCCGGGGAGAAAGACTCCCCAGAACATTGGAGAGGATTTAAGACGGAATATCTGGACGCTCTTAAATTCATTTTAAAAAGTGCCCCACTTCTATTGGTGCTCCATGTAGTTTTTGATTTTGCATCTTATGGCTGTTCACCTTTTTTCATAGTGTTCGCCACGAATTTTTTGGGCGTAAGCGAAGGTGATTGGTGGATAATATTCATGATATCACAAGCTGTTTTAATGATTGGCACAATGCCAATGGGCATCCTTACTGATAAAATTGGAAGAAGAAAAGTGTTGATTTTGTCCACCAGCATATTCATCCTTTCCACCCTGCTCTGGGTAATAACTCCTCCTCGCACCTGGTACACGCTGCTTTCTGCAATAGTTTCTTTTGCGCTTATCCAGTTAGCTATTGCAGCCAGTAGCAGTGCTCTTCCAGCCTTTGAAGCTGACTTGATTCCAAGACTGAAAAGAGGAAATGTAATGGCAACTTTGATGTTGGTTTACGGCATCACCACGGCTGCTATAACAATTATAGGAGGGTTCATGTACAAAGAATTTGCTCCACACTTTCCATTTCTAATTTCAATAGCCTTATTGTTGGTAGGTTTTCTCATAGTGCTTTTCAGAATGAGGGAGCCTTCAAAAAGAGAGATCTAATGTTTTGATTCTTTGACTTCTACTTTTCTTTATCAACCTCTTTGATAACGTCTTCAACGATGTCCATGGCAGCGTCAACGAATTCTCTTGTTATGATAAGTGGGGGCGCTATCCTAAGCGTTGATACGCCGCAGGTTATTATGGCGATTCCGCGCTTCCAACTCCTCATCATAATTTCGCTCGCCTTTTCTTTAGCTGGTTTCTTGCTATCTTTGTTTTCAACGATTTCAGCGCCAATCATCAGCCCTTTCCCTCGTACATCGCCAAGGATTTCGCACTCGTCTTTTAAGTTTTCTAGCCGTTTCATTATGTAATTACCTTGTTTAGTAGCGTTTTCGAGAAGTTTTTCCTCCTTGATTACATCTATCAAAGCTAGGGCGGCGACGCAAGACACGGGGTTTCCCCCAAAGGTGGAGGCGTGAGAGCCTCCTTCCCAGTCCATTAGGCGAGCCCGTGACACGATGATGCCCAATGGCAGCCCAGATGCTATGGACTTAGCTATACAAACAACGTCAGGCTCGACTTTCCAGTGCTCGATGGCGAACCAGCGTCCAGTTCTGCCCACTCCCGCTTGAACCTCATCGTCAATTAGAAGCAACCCATATTTGTCAGTGATTTTCTTGAGACGTTGAAAGTATTCTGGAGGTGGAACCACGTATCCTCCCTCCCCCTGGATGGGCTCGACGAGAATGCCAGCAACCTCTTCAGGAGGTACGTATTTTTGAAGAACCATCTCATCGATGAAATCTACACACCAGTAGTCGCAGTCTGGATACGATAACTTGAAGGAGCAACGGTAACAGTTGGGGTAGGGCACGTGTGTAATACCTGGTACCAATGGGAAAAAGTATCTCCTTTGAACAGGCTTGCTTGCCGTGAAAGACAGGGCACCCAAGGTTCGTCCGTGGAAGGCGCTGATAAAGGCGATGAATCGTTGTTTGCGTGTGTGCCACTTTGAAAGCTTTACGGCCGCTTCAACTGCCTCTGCTCCGCTGTTTCCAAAGTAAACCTTCTTATCAAACTGTCCTGGGGTTATTTCACATAGCTTTTCGGCTAGGTCCACCACTGGTCGGTAATAGAAGTCTGTATTGGAGTAGGACAGAAACTTCTCGCTCTGTTTCTTTACTGCGTCCACAACCTTTGGATGGCAGTGTCCCACGTTTAGACAAACAAGTCCCGAGTTGAAGTCGATGTACTCGTTTCCATCTAAATCCTTCACTATGCAACCCTTACCAGACTCGATAACTAAGGGATAGAAACGGACATAGGATTGGGAAACGAAAGTTTCGTCTTTCTTTATAAGTTCTCTTGCTTTTGGTCCAGGCGGGGTAACAACAATCTTTGGATAATTAACCATGTTTCTCACCGAGAAGTTATTTTTTACAGCGGAAAACCCTAATAAGCATTGTTACTGTTTGACAAGTTTTAAGCCAATTCTGAACCCTTGAATGTTAACTTTTCGCGCCTCGTTAGGAACGCTTTCAGTTATTGCCTTTTCAACCGCCCGTTGACCAACTATGCCAATTATTTTCGTTAAAGCTCCTAGCATGACCACATTGGCGTAAATTTTCGATTTGAGTTTGGTCTCCGCAGTTTCGGTTGCTGGAACCATGAAAACTTTTGCTTTGATTTTTGGCACTTCTTTAACCATGCTTTCATCGACTAGGAGGGTTCCGTCTTCCTTTAAGTCCTTGAGATATTTGTCAAGAGCGCTTTGACTCATTGCTACTAAGACGTCGCATTTTCTAACCATTGGGAAGCCAATTCTTTCGTCAGCTATGATAACTTCACTCTTTGCGGCGCCTCCTCTAGCTTCGGCTCCGTAACTTTGGGTTTGAACCACCCGCTTTCCATCGTAGACGGCGGCTCTCCCTAGAATTTTTCCTGCCAACACGACGCCTTGTCCGCCAAGTCCGGCGATTCTCACTTCAGTTTGTTTTTGCACTCTTTTCTGCCTCCCGTATTGTTCCGTATACAGCCTCTGTAAACGTTGGAATCCTTCTGTATACATATTCTCCCACAACGATTTTCTTCGCAAGGTCTTCCGCAGCCATCTTCTCTGCCTCCTCAAGTGGAACAGAGTTTTCTCTAAACCATCGGATTATCTCCGCCACATCTTTAAATCCAGCCCTCCTCCCAAATGCTGTAGGACACTGGCTCACAGCCTCAACGAAGGCGAAACCCCTAGTTGTAAGAGCTTTCTTCATGGCTTCTTTCAACTGTTCGCCATGGGCTGTGGTCCAGCGGGCAACGTAGGAGGCGCCTGCAGTGACCACAAGAGGAGATACGTCCAATGGGTGTTCGAAACTTCCATACGGGGTGGTTGTGGTTTTTGCTCCAAGCGGGGTTGTTGGCGCAACCTGCCCGCCAGTCATGCCGTAGATCATGTTGTTCACCATGACGACCATAATGTCCAGGTTTCTGCGAGCGGCATGGACTAGGTGGCTCAGTCCAATTCCTGCTATGTCTCCGTCTCCACCGAAAACGACAACGTTCAGGTCTGGACGCATAAGTTTAATGCCCGTCGCAACAGGTATGCTTCTTCCATGCGCTGTGTGGAGGGAGTCAGCCTTGAAGTGTGGGGATGGAATCCACGCTGAGCAACCTATGCCGCTGCAGAAAACGAATTTGCTTAAGTCTTTATGACCGAGTTCATGGACTGCCCTAAGAAAGTCGCTCATAATTGTTACGCATCCGCAGCCCGCGCAGAAGGGAAGCGCTATATCTCTTAAGTATTTTCGGACGGTGAACGCTTCAGTCAAACTTTTACACGCTCCTAACGATTTCCGCTAATAACTCTTCAGGTGTTATCATTTCTCCGCCGCCAACCTTGTTCAACGGGACAACTGGAACAGCACCGTGTACCACCCTTTCTACCTCGTAAAACACTTCTCGCATATTCAGTTCTGGCACAACAATAACCCTAGCATTTTTGGCCATGTTACGCACAACCTCTTCTGGAAAAGGCCAAACGGTCTTCAAGCGAACATATCCAACAGTAAGGCCTTTCTCCTTCGCTAGCTCAACGGTTTCGTATACCGCTCGTGAGGTGCATCCGAAGGAGACGACTCCGACATCGCAATCTTCAACATTGTAGCTCTCAGAATCCACCATTTTCTTAACGTTGTTTCTGATTTTCCCAATCAGATTTTTAACCAGCTTCTCATGTACGGCTCGGTCTGCAGTGAAGCGATAGCCTTGTTCATTGTGGGTTGATCCCGTTACGGACACGTTGTAGCCTTCGCCCACTGTGGGCATAGGCGCTATACCTTCACCGTTGAAAAACGCTTCATCCATTGGCTTCGGCTTTTTCCGATTCATTATCTTTATCTTGTTAGATGGTGGAATGACGACTTGTTCGCTCATGTGTGCAATGATCTCGTCTGCCAACAACACCACGGGCGTTCGATAGGTCTCAGCTAAATTAAACGCGCGAATGGTTAAATCAAACATTTCTTGGACAGAGTTGGGCGACAAGACTATGGAAATATAATCTCCATGAGTGCCCCAGCGCGCCTGCATCACGTCGCCTTGACCGCACTTCGTAGCCTGACCCGTGCTAGGGCCGGCTCTCTGAACATCTACAACAACGCATGGAGTCTCAGTCATAAAGGCATAGCCTATAAGTTCCTGCATCAAACTGAAGCCCGGACCAGAAGTAGCCGTCATCGCCTTAGCTCCAGCCCAGCTGGCTCCGATAACCGCGCCAAGAGAAGCCATCTCATCCTCCATTTGAACAGCGATTCCACCAACCTGTGGAAGTCTCAACGCTAGGTGCTCAGCGATCTCACTGGCTGGAGTGATGGGATAGCCAGCGAAGAATCGACAGCCGGCTGCAACAGCTGCTTCAGCGCAAGCTTCGTTGCCTTGCCAAAAATGCGTTACAGACATCTTCCCTACCAAAGTTACTCCTCCATTTTACTCTAAAGGTGTCTCAACTATTATTTTCAAATTGACTTATAGGGATACTCATAAACGTCAAATTAGATGCGAAACTAACTGTTTAACAGGCATTGTAAATTCATGGCAAAAGATCTCTGTCCGCCCTCTTTATGATTTCTCTAATCTCCTCTGCAACGTCCTTTTCCAGCGGCTCAGGTCGGTGTTTATCAAGTATCATTTTCACTTTTTCTTTCGCCCTCTTTACAATGTCTTTCGCGCCATTTTTAAGCCATGCTTCATATGACCGTCTGTCAGTCAAGTCAGGTATGAAATGTTCCTTTCTTAAGTAATCCAATGTGTGCCTCTCGGCTAGGAAATTTCCGCCAGGACCAACCTTTCTAATTACGTCGAGAGCCAATGTCCAGTCGTTCACTTCTATGCCCTGTGCGAGTCGGAAAATTATTTTTACAATTTCCGCGTCGATCACAATTTCCTCAAGTTGAAGAGTTGTACAGTCGTCGAGTAGTCCAATTCCAGCGATCATGTCGCAGCCAGAGAAAACTTGTGGAAATCCGCTTGTAAACTTGTCATAGCTCGCCTGCGCTCCAGGAGTCTTTGCCGTTGAAACAAACCCGCCTACTATGGAGGGCATACCGTAGTACATGGCTAGCTCACCTAGAGCAGCACCAGTTAATCCGTGTTCCGGTCCTCCTCCAGCACGCATGCAAGCCTTCATGTCGAAGGCTGCGATGCCTGCACCGTAGATCACTGGAGCACCCGGATATGCAAGCTGAGCTATCACAAGACAACTCAACACTTCAGCATTGTTGACAACAATTGACCCCGCAAGCGTAACTGGTCCTGTTGCTCCTGGTTGGGGCATTCCGAAAAACATTGTTGGAACGCCGACTTTGGCGAATTCCAGAGCTGCTTCGATGCAGTCGCCGTGAAGTTGGAGGGGCGCGTTTGTACAGTGAAGGGAAGATATTATAGGTCTCTTCCCTAGTTCTTCTTTGCTTCCAATTATTGCTGTAGCCATCTCTATTTGATAGAGAGCCTCCTTCGGCCGCATTGTGGTTTCGAATGTGACATGCTTCTCTGTGTTGGCAAAGCATGCCTCGAGATCATGTAAATGCCTGACATGCCCAGGAAAGTCTTGGGAGCTCACCATGGGCCAATAAATATGGACCTCATCAAGCGCGTCTGCTATAATTGCAGACTTGGCGATGTCATTTTTTATCGATGCTCTCCTTTGTCCAGTGTTCGGGTCATATGTTGTTGTTCCGTTGCCATCGGTTGTGATGTAAACGTGCCTGCCATCTAAGTTTGCGTCATGTTTGGGATTCCGAGCGCATAATCTTATTGTTCTCGACTTCTTCCTTAGTGCCTCCTCAACAAGATGTGAAGGAATCAATGCTAAGTGATTTTTATGGTCAATGGTGCACCCTGCTTCCTCTAGAATTCCAAGGCATTTTTCGCTGTGAATTCTGATGCCCGTCGTTTCTAAAATGTCTAGGGTAGCCCAATGTATTGCCTCTAAATCATCCCTTGACAACACTGAAAAGCTTATCTTTTGAGTTTCTTTGGGGAAGCCCCACAATTTACTTCTCTCCAGTTCTACTGGATAATTAGGGGGCTCTCACCAGTTCTTTCGTGATCTTGACAGCTTCCATCGCATCTCCGCCGTGACCATCAGCACCTATTTCTTCAGCCCATTCCTTTGATGTTGGTGCTCCACCAACAACCACCTTAACTTTTCTCCTTAAGCCCTCCTTCTCAAGAGCCTTTATTACGTCCGCCATTTTCAGCATGGTGGTTGTCATCAAAGCAGACATTCCGATGACGTCGGGTTTTAATTCCTTAGTTTTTTTAACGAATGTTTCCACGGGGACGTCGACTCCTAAGTCGACTACGTCGAAACCTTCTACGGCTAACATGGTGGTTACGATGGTCTTTCCGATGTCGTGGATGTCCCCTTCAACGGTGCCTATCATAATCTTAGCTAGAGTTTTTTTCGCAGCCCTTGCGCGTTTAGAGATAGCGGGTTCTAGGACTGCCACAGCTTGTTTCATGGCTTGTGCAGCGATCATTAGCTCTGTTAGAAAAGCCTCTCCAGCTCCGAATCGGTCTCCGACAACCCGTATTCCCTTAGCAAGTCCATCCTCGATTGCCTCGACAGGATCTACACCAGCCTTAAGGGCTTCCTCAGCCGTTTTTACTGCGCCTTCCACATCACAACTCATAACAGAGTTCATCAGTTTATTTACAATCTCTTTTTTCATTAGACCAACCCCTAATCCTTCTCCTCATTTTTATTAAACGTATTTAACCGTTTTCTTGGTTTCAACATGGGTCGAAATCAAAGCTATTAAAATAACAAGTTTAATTGCGGAATATCGGCGAAATTCTTAAATCAAGTTGAGTTGTTGAGCATGTTGGTGTTCCTTGACGATGCAAAGGCGATGGACGGAAAAGAACGTTAATTTGGCGTTGTTAAGCGAATGTGTTGAAGATTTCTTTAAGGACCGGGGTTTTTCAACCGAGAAAGATGAGTTAGCTGGAGGGTATACGATTCGGTGGGCGCCGCCACGTGTCCGTAATATGCGTGATGCCATGACGGCGAAGATTCTTGGGAATCCAAACGATTTTGTTGTGGAAATTGTTGCTAGTGAACGCGCGTGGGGTTCTATTCGATTAGGGATACTCACGAAAATGTTTGGTGGAGGCTATCTCGTCCTTCGGAGTTTGAGAGCTAAGGAAGCGTTGGAGAAGTTAGAAAGGGAATTTTGGGCATACGTGGAGGAAAAGGCAGCCCATTTAGCTGGGTCAGCGGAACAAACACGGAGCTAGCTAGCTGAGTAGAGAAGTTAGAAGTACTATATGATCGACACCGTAAAGCTTTATGGTTTACTTCATGTTTAAAACTTCTAACACAATCCGACTATCACCCTCGATAAAACTGCCTCGAAGGAGTATTTGCGCAAAAACAAAAGTTTGACGTTTTTCTCATGGCGGTCCTGTCCTTTAGGGGTTCGTGGGTTCGAATCCCATCCCCTGCACTGTTGCCCAAGTTTTCTTTTTCGCCGTCTCTTTGATGATTGCGTTTTCTTAGATTAGAAAAGAGGTCGTAGAACTAAAGTCATCACGTATATGGAGTTTGCGCAAAAATGTAAGATGACTCCTGGCAGTATGGATTTTGTGCGCCGACGTATTTCTCCGAGTACAATTCCCATAACTGATGCAACTAGGACGAATACCAAAAGGTTTTCGTAAATTTCTAGAATCAGCAATGTTTCAAAAAACAGAGTCAGTGAATGAAGATGCTTCCGGCGCTCTTCTTTTCTGAACCCCAAACGTCTTAATCCACAACCATTTTTGTCTAGTTATGCTTTTAATTTAATATTTAAACTTGCACAGCAAAGCCAAAAAAGAGTGAGCTATGTTATGATGAATGAAAGAAAAAGCGAGGGTGCATATGTTGAAACGCGAAGTTTGGGTTGCTAAGGTTATTCCTGCTATCATCCTCTTCTCTTTATGGCTAGATGGTTGGTTCTTTCCGTTAATTCTGCTTCCTATTATTTATGTTCTATTCATTGAGAAGAAGAGCTTAAGCTGGCTCGGCTTTTCAGGACATGAACTATATTTCTCCTTAAGCATAGGTATAATGATAGGTCTTGTCTTAGGCGGAATGTATTATCCTATTTTCCTCTACTATCTCCCTGTCACGAAAATGGAAATCGTTACTATTTACAGCATCTTTTTGGATGTTGTCTGGTATCCTACATATGAGGAAGTCACCTACAGGAGTCTCGTGTTCTCACACTTCGCTAAGCTTGATCGATCTTATCTCTCCCTTAGGAATTTCATAGTCAATGTTTTTCAAACGTTTCTCTTTCTGTCTATACATAAACATCACTTTAGTACACCTCTAGTCTTGCTTCCTGTATTCTTTTTAGGACTTGTCAACGGCTTCTTATTTCTAAAAACAAGGAACATCTACGGTTGTATCGTGTCTCATTCGGCTCTAAACGGTTTTGCGTTGCTTCTTAAATATGTATTTCAAGTTGCGCTATAACTGAGCAAAGGTCCACCTTGTTGTGCCGGAAATTCCGAGAATTTAAACCGAAACTTAAACCTAACACCCCGCACCAAAATCTTCAAACTACGTTTATAATCTCGAGTTGCATCAGTGACAAACAAAATCCCGATGAAGAATGTCTTAGGGATTATAGTTTGTCTCCGATTTCGGTATTCCTATCCATCTTGGAGTCCTATTCATGTATTCTCGGTATGCATCCCCATACTTCTTGAGACAGAAACGTTCTTCAGAAACTACTATGTTGTGTTCGAGAATTGCTACTACAACTGCTACTAGGAAGAAAATCCAAGAAACACAGGCTATACTTATACTGATGTTTATCAGGG